>Ga0080013_1000368_pt1 | contig 63733 bp, 51 predicted proteins | sample ETNvirenome_6_85_FD_69236 | JGI IMG/M metagenome (GOLD analysis project Ga0080013, IMG submission 69236) | Marine viral communities from the Pacific Ocean - ETNP_6_85 (SPADES assembly) (version 2) | ecosystem: Environmental > Aquatic > Marine > Oceanic | place: Pacific Ocean | collected 2013-06-19 | reverse complement strand
AGGATACATTGATCTGGTTTTAAAGACCTCGGATGGAAAATACCATATAATCGATTGGAAAACGTGTTCTTGGGGGTGGGACACCAGACGCAAAAGCGAAAGAATGACAACATATCAGCTAACATTATATAAGCACTTCTTTTGTATTAAACACGACATAGACCCGTCAAAAGTAGATACACACTTTGCACTACTTAAAAGAACGGCCAAAAAAAATAATATAGAAATATTCAAAGTTACAAGTGGCAATAAAAAAACTGAAAATGCCCTTAAATTATTGAATAAATCACTTTATAATTTAACTAACAAAAATTATATTAAAAATCGCATGGCATGCCAAGGAAAATTTGGTCCATGTGAATTCTTAAAATCACAATATTGTAACTAAAAGGAAAGCATGAACGATAAAATCAAAATCATGACTATTGGTGATATGCCTTTTGCCCCCTCTGGTGTCGGTACACAAACTAGATATATCATTGAAAATATGTTAAAAACTAATAAATATAAATTCATTAGTTTGGGTGGGGCAATGAAACATACTGATCATAGTCCTATCAAAACAGAGGAGTGGCAAGATGATTGGATCACTTTTCCAGTAGATGGATATGGCACACAAGAAATTGTAAGATCTATCCTGCGTCAAGAGAAGCCAGATATTCTTTGGTTTATGACAGATCCTAGATTTTATGGATGGTTATGGGAAATAGAAAATGAAATTCGCCCGTTAGTACCTATGGTTTATTATCATGTTTGGGATAATTATCCTTATCCTACATATAATAAAAAGTTTTATGAATCAAATGATTTAATTGCAACAATTTCGAAGGTTACTACTGATATTGTTAAGACAACCGCACCCTCAGTAAAATCAATTTATGTTCCTCACGCTGTTAACACTGATGCATTCAAAAAATACGATAAAGAAAGAGTTATAGAATTTGCTAAAAACAGTTTTGGTGAGAAATACGATCCGGATAAATTTCTTTTCTTTTGGAACAACAGAAATGCACGAAGAAAGCAAAGTGGATCATTAATTTTTTGGTTTAAAAAGTTTTTGGATAAGGTGGGACACGATAAAGCAGCTTTAGTAATGCACACCGATGTCAAAGACGAGCATGGACAAGATTTAGAAGCCATAATTAATCATCTTGGTATTGCGAATGGAGAAGTGATGTTTTCCCAGCAGAAAATAGAAGCTGAAATATTGGCTCTTTTATATAATATGGCTGATTGTACAATTAATGTTGCGGACGCCGAAGGTTTTGGGCTATCCACATTAGAGTCGCTTTCTTGTGAAACTCCTATCATAGTAAACATGACTGGTGGTCTTCAAGAGCAAGTCACAGATGGAGAAAACTGGTTTGGAGTGGGCGTAGAACCATCCTCTAAAGGAATAATTGGCTCGCAACAAATACCGTGGATTTATGAGGACCGCCTTTCTGAAGAGACGGTTGTTGGCGCAATGTTAGAAATGTACAATAAATCAGAAGAAGAAAGAGCTGAATTGGGAATAAAAGGCCGGAATCATGTCATGACTAATTATAATTTCGAAAACTTTATTCAAAAATGGGACGAAATATTTACGATGGTCTACAATGAATATGGCTCTTGGGCAACTAGAAAGCCATATAATGATCGATGGGAACTAAAGGAGATTGCATGAAAAAGAAAGTATTAGTTCGAGCGCCAGTTTTAACACGATCCGGGTATGGTGAGCATTCACGATTTGTTTTGAGATCTTTACGCACCCAAGAGGACAAGCTTGATATTTATATTTTGCCTGTTAACTGGGGCCAGTGCGGATGGATCTATGAAGATAACGAAGAGCGCCAATGGTTAGACAAACTTATTAATAAAACTGCTCATCACCAGCAACAAGAGAATGCACAATATGATATAAGCATTCAAGTCACAATACCAAATGAGTGGGAGCGTTATGCGCCTGTTAATATTGGGATTACGGCCGGAATCGAAACTAATAGAACTGCGCCGGTTTGGCTTGAAAGAGGCAATATGATGGATAAGATAATTACTATTTCTAATCATTCAAAAAATACATTTTTAAATACAGTTTATGATGCCGTGCACAAAGAAACGGGACAAACTCTTCAATTAAAATGTGATACACCAATAGAAATTGTACATTATCCAGTTAAAAAGTTCGAATCAAATATAAATCTTAAATTAAAATTAGAAACTGATTTTAATTTTCTAACAGTTGCACAATGGGGCCCTCGAAAAAATATAGAAAATACTATTAGATGGTTTGTTGAAGAGTTTATTGACCAACCGGTCGGCCTAATTGTAAAAACTTTTGGCCGTGGAAATTCTATAATAGACAGATACGAAGCCACTGAAAAGTTAACTTCACTTTTAGGTGAATACAAAAATAGAAAGTGTAAAGTATATTTACTTCATGGGGATTTAACAGATCAGGAAATGCATGCCTTATATCGACACCCCAAAGTTAAAGCGCTTATATCGCTAGCTCACGGTGAAGGTTTTGGGCTACCACATTTTGAGGCCGCATATAGCGGATTACCTATCCTCGCACCCGAATGGGGCGGTTACGTCGACTTTCTTTGTATGCCAAAGAAAGATAAAAAAGGAAAGATCAAACCTCACTTTGCATGTATAGATTACGATATACAGCCAATACAAAAAGAAGCTATTTGGCCCGGCGTATTAGAAGAAAATTCAATGTGGTGCTATCCGAAACAAGGATCTTTTAAAATGAAGCTGCGAGAGGTTTACAAAGATCATGGCAGATTTAAGAAACAAGCGAGCGATCTTCAAAAGTGGATTTGTAAAAATTTTAAAATGGAAGATCAATATAAAAAAATGGTAAATTATATCATCCCACAAGACGAATTAGAGTTGGAGGGGTGGTTGGAAAGCCTAGATGCCGAAGTCTACGAATAAAAATTATATTTTTATAGCTGATTTTTTTGTAGATCAAATATTGGGCGGAGGCGAATTAAATAATGAAGAATTTATCAACCTATTAGAGATTAATAATTTTGTAAAAAAAATAAATTCTCATCTAGTCTCTACAAATTTTCTTTCCGAGAATATCAATTCAAAATTTATAGTTTCCAACTTTGTTAACCTAAAAGAAGATTGCAAGTTTTTTTTGCAAAACAATTGCAATTATATTATTTACGAGCATGACCACAAATATCTATCAAACAGGAATCCAGCACAATTTGAAAATTTTATTGCACCTAAAGAAAAAATTATTAACTTTGATTTCTACAAGAATGCAAAAGCTGTTTTTTGCCAATCTAATTTTCATCGAGACATAGTTAAAAATAATTTAAATTTAAACAATATTATAAGCCTGAGTGGCAATTTATGGAGTTCAGAGGCGCTTGATAAAATCAAACAATTTTCAAAAAAACAAAAAAGAAATAAATGTTCAATAATGGATTCTTCAATTCCTCACAAAAGCACTCAAGATGCAAAAAGATTTTGTATATATAAAAAGATAGATTATGAATTAATTTCATCTTGTGCTTATTATGAATTTTTAGATAGGATAAGCAATAACGATACATTTGTTTTTTTCCCGAAAACGCCGGAAACTTTATCTCGTATAGTTGTTGAAGCCAAGATGATGAATATGAAAATAATAACGAATAAATTAGTGGGTGCCACAAAAGAGGATTGGTTTAAATTAAAAGGTAATAAATTAATTGATATAATGGTAGAGAAAAGAAACACAATACTTCACGCAATTGAGGAGAGTCTTAATGACTAATCATATTAAAATTATTATACCATTTTATAATGTTGAAAAGTGGATTAATAAAACGATAAAAAGCATACAACTGCAAAATTATGACAATTATCAATGTATCATGATTAATGACATGTCGACTGATAATACTGCCGACACAATAAAAAAGACAATAGAGGGCGATAATCGATTCTTATTAATTGAAAATAAAGAAAAAAAGTACCCGTTGGAAAACATCCGCACAGCCTTCGACATATCTAGCCCCTCTAAAAATGACATAATTGCTATTGTTCACGGGGATGATTGGTTGGCTTCCCCAAATGTTTTAACTATTTTGAATAAAGAATATGAAGAAAATGATTGCTGGCTAACATACGGAAGCTATGTTGAATACCCTAGCATGAAACGAGGCAAATTTTCACAAAAGGTGCCGCAGAATATCATTGACAATAATTTAATTCGAAACTCTCCATGGATGACGTCTCATTTACATACATTCAAATATGGTTTATGGAAGCATATTGTTCCAGAAAAATCATTTATAGAGAGTAGAGAAAAACAACACCACTTTTATGGCGCCTGGGATCTAGCGTGGATGTTCCCATTGTTTGAATTGGCGGGAAATAGGAGCCACTTTATAGATCATATACTTTATATGTACAATAGAGAAAATCCATTAAATGTAGACAAGTTAGATCACCAAAGACAGCTAGAATCAGAAAAAACATTAAGGAATGTGGAAAAATATTCTCCACTAAGTGAATTATAAGATATTACTTTTATGGATAAAAAAGACAACATAGATTCTTCGCACGAAAGCAAAATTTTTAATCCACGATCAAAAGTATTTGCAAACGTTGATAGAGTAATAGAGCATTTAGAAACTGGATATACTGCTCCGGTTTTAGTAGAAGTCGATCCAAGTAATGCATGTAATCACGCATGTAATTTTTGTTTATCTTCGTATATTCATTTTGATAAATATAAGGGCACAGAAACATTTTCTAGGGCTCTAATGCCAAGAGAAATACTTTTGGCATTATGCAAAGATTTTGTTGAAATGGGGGTTAGAGCAATTAATTGGACTGGTGGTGGTGAACCAACTTTAAACAAACATCTAAAAGAAGCAATTGAGTATTGTGGCAAAAATGGAATTAAAATGGGTATATTTACCAACGGTACTCTTTTGGACAAGTGGGATATGTTTGACACCATGGTAGAAAATATGTCATGGGTTAGATTTTCGATAGATGCCGGCACCCAAAAAACTTATGATGGTGTGAGACATACACACAAGAATGACAATTGGGACAAGATGATAAAAAACTTATCAACGCTCACCGAGGTCAACAAAAGGAAAGGCAATTTAATAGATATTGGTGTCGGGTTTGTTATAAGCCCAGACACATACCATGAAATTGTTGATTTTGCCAACTTTTTTAAGAATTTTGATTTAACTTATTGTCAGTACAAGCCAGAAATTATAATTCGCGAAGACGGTGGCCAGCAAAGAGAGTTAGATTTTTGGAAAGATAAAGTACAACCACTTTTGGATGAGGCGAGAGAAATATTAGGGGATAAGTTTCAAACAAACTATTATAAGCTTGAAGACTTGGTCACGGACAGGGAAAATTTTGGAAGAAACTATAAAAAATGCTTAGGATCTCAAATCCAGCCATGCGTAGGCGCCGATGGGCATGTGTATGTTTGTACAAATCACCGCGGCTGGAAGCAATATAGTTACGGATGCATGTATGATGGAAAATCATTTAAAGAGATTTGGAAGGATATGGTTTCGCGAGAGCAGGTTATGGACAAGATAGAAAATGTTGAATGTTTTAAAAATTGTACTAAATTATGCAAACCACACGAAAGCAACAAGGCAGTGTGGGAAATTAGCCAGGGAATGGAAGGCTTAACTACCATAGAGAAGAAAACATATATTAATGAATTGTTGAAAAAGCAGGAAATCACAACAAAACAAATTAAACACCCGGAATTTATATAAAATGATAACTTTAATAGATGGTTATGGTCAGCTGGGATCCAAATTAAATGAACTATCTCAACAAAAACCAAAAGATTTTTGTAAAGAAGATGTTATAATTTATCATACGTGGAATGTTGACGATAAATCTGAGGACGCCCAGAGGAAAGAATATGATAGGTTTGTTAACTTTACCGATCTAAATCAAAATAAAAAAATTATTTTTATTTCAACCTATTCTCAAAAGGAAAATTTTTATAACCACTACAAGCAATTGGCCAGTGCTTATTTAGTAAGCAATTGTACCAAGGCATTAGTTGTAAAGCTTCCTACAATTGTTGGCAAAGGAGTCTGCAGAAAAATAAAAAATAAAGAAGTAAAAGCTTACGGCCAAATGGAATTAACAACATTAAATAGTGCAGCCGAGACAATTTTAGAACTTACTAGATATGATGGGCTACTCAAAGTAATGAACATAGAAGGAGAGAAAATACAAGCTAAATTGGTAGAGGCGATATTACATGAAACTTAAATATGAAGATATTATCAACAAACACAAGAATAAACCATGTGTAGTCGCACTACATGGTCCAAGTTTAAACAATCATAAAAATCAAATCGAAACATTACAAAAAGAAAAAAAAATATTAAGAGTATCTGTGAACGAGTGGTTTGATTATTTCAATGAAAAGCCTGATTATTGGGTCGTCTCTAATGGCGAATTTACAATTGAGATGTCAATGACACATCACCCATTGTGGGTAACGAGAAAACATATACATGACGCTTTTAACTTTTTTGATGTCCCGTTGCTCTACAGTTGTACTGCAGATTTAACTAGTAAAAAATTTATAGATGAAAATTTACGATGTGATCATTTATCATATGATACAAGACATTTTAAAAAACACTCCTGTAAACAAATACTCATGAACTTTAAGAACTATTATGAAGAAAATAAAAATCTAAACTTTCTTCGTTATGGGAATAATGACCAAATGTGGCAAAAACCAGACGTGGAAAACTTCCCTGAATGGTTTAAAAAAATTCATGGTAGAGTGGCATCTGGCTGGGATATAAAGGGCCGATGCTGCCACAATAAATTAGATATAACATTACAAGAAAAATTACAACAAATATCTGGCCACTCACAACATCTGGGCCCTGGCCAAACTGTGGGCATTACTGCCATTTGTTTTGCTCTGCTGATGGGGTGTAGTCCAATATTTGTGACTGGTTTAGATTTGGATTATACTTTAGGGTATGCCGATTCAATCAATGATGTGGAGCATCAAATAAACATCGGAAATGTTGGTCACTGGAAAACCTCTTATAGAGATTTTTTAACCAATGACATGAAAATCTTGAATGAAAGTGCCGATCTTTTGGGCGCAAAAATCATTAATTTAAATAAAAAGGCATGGTATAATACTTTTAAGAAAGGGGAATTGTCAATATGAACAGGGTCTTTATAATAGCTGAAATAGGAATTAATCATAATGGTGATATCGACATAGCTAAAAAATTAATTGACGGCGCGGCGTACGCCGGCTGCGACGCTGTAAAGTTTCAAAAAAGAATTATTGATGAGGTATACACGAAGGAAGACTTAGATAGACCAAGAGAAAGCCCATGGGGTACTACGAATAGACAGCAAAAAAATGGTTTGGAATTTAATAAAAAAGAATACGATGTGATTGATAGCTATTGTGAAGAAAAAGGGATCTATTGGTTCGCTTCTGCTTGGGATATCGAAAGCCAAATATTTTTAAGGCAATACGATTTAGAATATAATAAAGTAGCATCAGCTATGTTAACTTACAGAGACTTGCTAGAAGCAATAGCATTTGAAAGAAAACACACTTTTATTTCCACCGGTATGAGCACCATGGATGAAATTAGAATAGCAACAAACATTTTTAAAGATGCGAACTGTTCATTTGAATTAATGCATTGCAATAGTACATATCCAATGAAAAATGAAGATGCCAATTTAAACGTAATCCACACTTTGAGGGATGCCTTTGAATGCGATGTTGGATATAGCGGCCACGAGACCGGGAGAGTAGTTTCCATCGCCGCTGCAACTCTTGGCGCCACTTCAATCGAGCGCCACATAACATTGGACAGGGCGATGTACGGCTCAGACCAAGCCGCCTCAATAGAAATTCATGAAATGAGTCGCCTAGTTGAAGACATTCGAACAGTTGAAAAGGTGCTCGGAGATAAACAAAAAAGAGTGTTGAATACCGAGGTACCTATCAAAAGCAAGCTTAGAAGACATAATTTTTAATTTGAAGGTGGAATGAGAATAACTAATATCGACACTTTATCAGCACTATTTGACAGATTGGTTTCTGAAAGGATCAAGCTTTATCATTTCGAGACTAAGATCATCAATAAAGAATCAGCAGAACATCAAAGAACTGTAGTAGAAGGCATAAAAAAGAAATTAGTTGAATTGTTTACAGAGGCCTATGAATCGAACAACTATAATTATATTGAAGAAAGAAGAACTTTTGGCGTAGATAGAATCAAAGAAGTAAGAAAGTTGATTAATAATGTGGAGGAGCTGACAGTTAATGATTTGGACGTCGGCGCCGCCTATTATGAACAGAAAGATGGTAAGCCTACCTCGGAGAAGTTTATGAAAAATGAACTTAAACTTAGGGAGGCCAATGAAAAAAGGGCATCTTCGAAAAACGCCATAGATAAAAATTTTAAAAAAATTGTTGAATAGGACGAATGAAAGTAATTTTAGGAGACGGCCTTTTAGGCACAGAGCTAGCCAAAAGATCCAATTGGAATATTGTTTCTAGAAAGAAAAACGGTATTGAATTTACTCAAGTTTCCACCTATAAAAAATTAATTGAAAAATATGACACTATAATTAATTGTATCGGGTATGTCGAAACCTATAACACTGATAGAAAAAACCACTGGAATATAAATTATGAAGGAGTCGCTGATTTAGTAGATTTGTGTAATGTATATAATAAAAAATTAGTTCATATATCAACTGATTTTATATATGCCAATTCCAAATCATATACTTCCGAAAATGATATTCCGGTCCACGGCGAAAATTGGTATTCTTACACAAAGCTCTTGGCAGACGGGTATATTCAGCTAAGATCTAAAGAATTTTTAATTATTCGAGGGTCATTCAAAAAATACCCATTTCCATATGATAGAGCATGGAAAAATCAAGCAGGTAATTTTGATTATGTACCTGTATTCGCAGACTTGGCATATGATTTAATTGAAGGATCAGCAGTGGGCATTTATAATGTAGGGACCGAGGAAAAAACTATGTACAATTTGGCGCGCCAATCAAATTTTAATATTGAAAAAATTGAGAATTTTCCTACTACTCCAACCGATGTTACCATGGATTTAACTAAATTAAATAAATTTTTAAGGCCTTGGAAGAAATAATGAAGAGATTTGGTATTTGGAGATATGAAAACTCTATAGGGAACTCGGCCGAGCATATCATCGGTCTAGCAAAATACCTAAAGAAACACGCGCCAAAAGATTTTAAAATATTTGTTGAAACAAGTTTTCAGAAAGCTTTTGCGCTTTGTATACCTGGAGTGTCGCAGGGACAAATAGAATATTTTCCGACGCAAGAAGAAACGGGAGTTACAGTTCAGCAATTAGTGAAAAACAATCCAGATTATCAGGATATATACATGCCCGGACCCAACGACGAGTTCATAAATACCTACGATGCAGCATGGTCAGCTTTATCCGCCCCGCCAGATATAACGTTAAAATTTAATGAGAAGGGGTATGAAAATAGATTTAATTTACCAAAAAATGCAATTGTAGTATTTTACCGCCAAGCCGGAACATGGGACGGGAAAAGAGATGAAAGCTCCACAGTTGAACCTGAGCGCTTTGTGGATCCAAAAGTATATTTTGACCTTTGTTTTCATTTCGCAAAAAAAGGACATAAGGTTGTTAGGATAGGAGATAAAAACCAAGCACTATTTCCTTGTAAATATAGTCGCACCTCATATGGGGCAAGAGTTGAGTTTGAAAATTTAATTGATTTTACAAAGTATTTAGACGACGATGGCGAACCTCTCTGGAGTTTCGAAGACTATTTGTTTTTGTTACAAAATAGCCAATTGTTTATTAGCGCCGACGCTGGAATATGGCCAATGGTCGCAGCAATGAAAAAAGACATGGTATTTTCTAATGTAATATACCAGAAATATACAGAATGGTTGCCCAAAGACACTACAGAAATATTATTTAAACACTTTTATTCTATGAAGGGCACCGAATTAGAGAAAAAAAATGATCCGCCATGGTGCGTTAATACTGTTCGCGACAGATTTATAGTTAAAGACAATACGTTTGAAGAGATATTAAACGCAGCTGCACGGTTTGTGAAATGCAAATAGTTTGTATTATTTTAGCTCGCGGCGGAAGCAAGGGCTTGCCAAAAAAAAATATAAAATTATTTTCTGATTTTCCACTAGTGTGCCATTCGATTAGGCATGCGAACAATTCGAGACTTATTGATAAAGTTTATTTATCTTCCGAAGATAGCAAAATATTAAAAGTGGGATCGTCATACGGCGCGATACCGATTAAGAGGCCTACGCATTTAGCACAGGATGAAAGCCCCTCTGAAGACGCCCTTAAACATTTCTTAGAAGAGATTGGCGAGTGCGACTTAGTTGTATTTCTGCAACCAACATCTCCCCTCCGAGAAGCGAGAGATATCGATAATATTATTGAATTGGTTTTGGAAGGTAACTTTGATTCGGCTTTTTCGGCCACGCCGGCGGAAGATGTTTTTATATGGGAAAATACAAACGAAGGATTGAAAAGTGTGAATTATGATTTTAAAAATCGAAGACCACGACAAGCTCTAGAAAAACAATATATTGAAAATGGGTCGATTTATTGCTTTAAGCCAAAAGTACTTGAAAAGTATAATAATCGCTTAGGTGGTCACATTGGGGTTTCTCTCATGGAGGGGTGGAAAGTACATGAAATTGATTGTTTAGAGGACTTTGAACTTTGCGAGTTCATTTACAATCAGCGGCTAAGGGACACAGGATGAAAGAAAGATTAGTATATATCAACGGTAAGTATGTTCCGGACTCGGAAGCTAGGATATCTATATATGATTCAGCCCTAATGTTTGGAGACATGGTTTTTGAAATGACAAGGTCATTTAATAAAAAACAGTTTAAGCTAAGGGAGCACTTAGAAAGATTATATGCCTCTATAAAATATGTCCGGATTCCTCTTGATATGACCATTGATGAAATGGAGCAAGCAGTTTATGATACAATTAAAATTAACGAAAATTGCTTTTCTGATGACGATGAACATAGAATTATGATTAACGTTACACGGGGGCTTATACCGATATACGAAGGAAAGGTCGGCATTGCTGGTGGCCCAAAGGTTATAATTTCGAATTATCCTTTAAAGTGGACGATACAGACATTAGGACATTTATACGATACGGGAATAAATGCTGTGATCGTGAATCAGCGCGCTATTCCTTCACAACTGTTAGAACCAAAAATAAAAAATAGGAGCAGGATTCATTATCAAATGGCCAACATCGAAGCTAGTCAATTTTCTGGCAAAGACAATTGGGCGCTTTTATTAGACCCAGATGGATTCGTTGCTGAGGGCCCGGGCGACAATTTCTTTATTGTAAAAGACAACGTAGTAATCAGCCCAGAGGGAAGGAACATTTTAAGAGGTGTGAGCAGGGCATATATTTTTGAATTATGTGATGAGCTAGGCATTTCGTGGCAGGAGAAAAATATAGAACCATATGATGTTTTAATGGCTGATGAAGCTTTCGTTACCGCAACGCCATTTTGTATGCTACCGGTAATGCGTATTAATGGTCAAAACATCGGCGATGGTAACTATGGCAAGATCACACAAACGCTATTGAACAAGTGGGGCGAAAAGGTCGGCGTTAATATAGAACAACAAATTAGATATTATTCTAGCTTAGTAGACCAAGATACAGCGCCCGCAGTTTACCAACTGAAATATAATAAATGAAGTTAGGCATTATTCAAGGCAGATTATCTCCCCCCATCGAGGGCTTCCAAGAGTGTCCGACTAACTGGAAAAGAGAATTTGATCTACTGTCAAAGATAGATTTGTCACATATTGAATGGATTGTAACAAAAAAATCTTTAAAAACTAATCCTATTTTTCATGAAGACATATCATCATACCCAATAAGTTCAATTTGTGCTGACAATTTGGTTGACCCAAGAATATATGATGAAGAATATTTACATGCTAATTTAAGGCCGGTTTGTGAAGTTGCTTTAAAAAATGATATAAAAGCTATTTCTATCCCTCTTTTGGAGGAAAGTAGCGTAACAGATAGGATAATTCATAAAAGATTTTGTAAAGCCATAATATCATATGCAAAAGATTACAAAGAATTGAATTTTTTGTTCGAGGCCGAACTGGAATATTCTAAGTTAATGGATATTTTATCCATTTCTGATAACTTTTTTGTGACTTATGATACTGGTAATATGACTTCTTGCGGCTTTGATCATGAGGAATACATTTTAGCTGTCTTTGATCGAATAAAGAATGTACATTTAAAAGACAGAACCCATAATGCAATAACAGTTCCCCCCTCAAACGGAGACACTAATTTTACACAAATATTTAACATTTTAAAAAACAAAGGTTATAATGGGTTATACACTTTACAAACCGCTAGAGAAGAATTTGGCGATGAAGAATCAACAGTTACCAAACACAAAGAAATTTTAAAGAGGCTATACAATGAATAATCTATTTGATTTAACTGGCAAAACAGCGCTTATAACAGGCGCCGGAGGCCTTCTTGGTCCAAAACACGCGGAAGCGCTGATTGAATTTGGTGCGCGAACAATCATAACAGATCACCACAAAGAACGAGCAGAGGAAAAAGCCGCTGCCTTGAACGAAAAGTGCGGAAAAGAATGCGCAATTCCATTTTATATGGATGTGACAAACAAAGAATCAATTCAAGCTGTCGTAGACAAGTTTGATAAGATTGACATCCTCATCAACAACGCGGCAAAGGACCCCAAAGTGAAAAAAGAATCAGGTCTAACACCTTCCAGTCGATTTGAGACAATGACTTCTGAATATTGGTTTGAGGGTATTAATGCCGCCCTTAACGGTACCTTTTTCTGTTCTCAGGTCGTCGCAAATAAAATGCTTAAAACTGGCGGCGGAACAATACTGAACATATCTTCTGATCTGGGGGTTATTGCACCTGATCAAAGATTATATAGAAAAGAACAGGTGCCCGAAGAGCTACAAAACGTAAAGCCGATAACTTATTCGGCGGCCAAATGGGCAGTTGTTGGAATGACAAAATATCTAGCAGTTTATTTTGCTAAGAAAAACATACGCGTTAATTGTTTAAGCCCAACGGGCGTATATAACAATCATCCAGAGAAGTTTGTAGAAAAGCTTTCAAACATTATTCCAATGGGACGAATGGCCCATATTGATGAATATAAAGGCGCCATCGTCTTTCTGTGCTCCGAGGCAAGCTCCTATATGACAGGAGAAAATATGGTTATTGATGGAGGCAAGACCGTATGGTAAGGGAACTCCAAAGCCCAATTAAATATGTAAAAAAAGGCTGGGGATACGAAAAATGGATTGTTAATAAAAAAGAATATTGTGGTAAACTCCTCTTCTTCGAAGGGGGTAAGAAGTGCTCTTGGCACAAACACATACTTAAAGATGAAGTTTTCTATTTGCAGTCTGGTAGAATGATTGTTAGATATGGAGAAAATGATGATATTAAAAAGTCTGAGGAATTAATACTAGAACCAGGAATGAATTTTTATATTTATCCCGGCCTATGTCATCAAATGGAAGCGCTTGTAAATTCAGAATTATTTGAGTTTTCAACGGAGCATTTTGATTCTGATAGCTATAGAATTATAAAAGGTGATTAGTGACGACAGAAAAGATTAAAATTAATCTATATGATAGTATGATGGGCTCCCATTGTTTTCGAAAAGAAAAAAACATATGGAGAATCACAAATGCCGGTACAGACCCTAAAATAATAGAATGGGACTACTTAGGCGGCATAGATGCTTGCGCGGCTAAAGTGGCCCACGCTCCGACTGAGAAAAGGCTTATAACGGTTTTCACAGAAAAGGATATGCTTTCTTCATGGGTAGAAAAAGTTGATAGTAAATACAAAGTATTGTTTATGCACGAATGCCGCGGGATACACCCCCAGTTTTATAAGATGCTAGCCAATGTTGAAAATAAATTTGATTTTATTGTCACCCACGATGAAGACTTGTTAAAGCGTGGCCCGAAATATTTAAAAATTTCTTCGCCTGGTAATTCATTTATATCGGCTTCGGATGCTAAAATTTATAAAAAAACTAAATTATTATCACACATTGTTTCGAAACAAAACTGGGCAAGAGGTCACAGATTAAGATATACAATCGCTAAAGTAATTAAAGATCGTTATGAGGTCGATTTGTGGGGCTCCGCAGAAAAATATTTTGAAACAAAGCTAGAACCTTTGAGAGACTACATGTTTAGTATTACAGTTATGAATTGCAAACATAAAGATTATTTCACAGAAACTTTAGTGGACACTTTTCGTTGCGGTACCATTCCTATTTTTTGGGGATGCCCCAACGTGGCTGACTATTTTAACACAGAGGGAATGCTCATATTTAATTCGGGACCAGAACTAATTTCAATATTGGATAGTCTGTCTACAGAATTATATGAGAGTAAAATGAAACACATACAAGAAAATTTTGAAATCGCAAAAAAACACTGCCAACTAGATGATAAAATATATAACGCTATAGCTGGAGCAATTAAAGATGCCCGATAAAAGAAAATATTTGCCCACCTTGTCTGAATTGATTGATAGACTATCTATTGTGCAACTCAAAGAAGTATTCATCTCAGAACACAAAAAAGAGTACGCTCAAGAAATAGTTGATATTACTCACGATATCCAGTTAATTTTGGACAAATCTGACGATATAGATGCCGAGACAATACGTGCCATAGTGGTTTTATCTCAGATGAATTTACACATTTGGCACAATGAGTCCAATTACAGGAAGGGAATTGCGGAAAACAACGATCTTGAATTAACGCATGGTTTGAATGGCATTCGCAACGTTGCAAAAAATAAAATTCAAGAAATAGTAGGCGGAAGAAAAGATTATAAAATTGATTGTCTAGCCGCGGAATTTAAAGATTGGGAGATTAGTTGGGCAACGAAACAAAAGCTTATGAAACGCGAAAAAGAAGTATTGTAAAAGCTGCAGTTTGGAGAATTATTGCGGTTGTTAACAGCTTCCTTATACTGGTGAGTGGGCTAGCGGATAGTGCACTATTGAATGCATTATATATGAACATAACTGGTCTCATTTTTTACTATTCCTTTGAAAGAATATGTAATCAACTACCATATGGGAGGATTAAGGAGAAAGATGAATTTTAAAGAATATTATCAATATTATTTAACACTACATCAAAACAAATGGTGTAGAAGACTTCATGTTATGGGGCAGCTCACCACAGTTGCGATTTTTTTATATGCATTATTTATTAAAGCTTGGTTACTTCTTTTGGCAGTCCCTTTCGTTGTATATCCTTTTGCGTGGGCTGGCCATATATTTTTTGAAAAAAACAAACCAGCGGCCTGGTCGCGACCATTGTGGGCAAAAGCTTGTGATTGGATTATGTTGAAAGATTGGATTTTGGGGAGGATTGAAAGATAATGAATATATTAATTACAGGCGGAGCGGGTTATATTGGGAGCGAATTGGTACAACATTTTTTGGATGACGGACATCACGTAACAGTATACGATAAGTTAATGTATGACGCCACCTCTTTGTTGAGATACACAATAGAACCAAATTTTTCTTTTATAAAAGGGGACGTGCGCAATATTAATACGCTAAAAAAAGAAGTCACAAAAGCAGATCTTATTGTTCCATTAGCGGCGCTAGTAGGATTTCCTCTATGCAGAGACAATCCCACAGAAGCAGAAGAAGTAAACCATAAAGTTAATGGATGGATTGCAAAAAACAAGTCAAAGGACCAGCTAGTTATATATCCTTGTACAAATTCTGGCTATGGAGTCGGAGAAGAGGGCAAATATTGTACTGAAGAATCTCCCTTAAATCCAATTTCGCTTTATGGGAAAACGAAAGTAGCAGGTGAGGCGGAATATAGGAACGTAGAGAATCACGTGACATTTAGATTGGCGACGGTTTTTGGTCCATCTTCTCGAATGAGGACGGACCTATTAGTAAACAATTTTGTACTAAAGGCCCTAACAGATAAATTGTTGGTCCTATACCAGTCTAAGTTTATGAGGAACTACATACACTTGCAAGATATTTGTCACTCATTTAAGTTTGTTGTCGACAATTGGGAAAGCTGTAAAAATGAAACATATAACGTCGGTAATGATGAATTAAACATGAATAAGTTAGATTTGGCAAAAACTATTCAAAAATTCACACCACTTGAAATCATGTACGCCGAATTCACAGAAGACTTAGATAAGAGAAATTATATTGTAAGCAGCGAAAAATTTTATAACAAAGGTTTCGAATGCAAATACGATTTGGGGGTAGGCATTCAACAACTGATAAAAGCCTATAATATCATCGAGTCTCCATGGTACGCCAACTATTAAGGAAAAGAAAATGGACGTATTATTTATAAACCCTTCAAGCCAGAAAAAAATATATCAAGGTTTGTCAGAAAACTACACAGCAATAGAGCCACCAACTTGGAGCTTATTGTTGGCACAATCTTGCCGCGCCGCTGGCCACGAAGTTGGAATATTGGACGCATGCGCTGAAAAAATGAGCCATGAAGAGATATTGGCGAGAATCACCACACTTCAACCTAGGCTTTTATGCTTTGTAGTCTATGGAACAAATGTAAATGCGGGAACTACAAATATGAGTGGCGCCACAGAACTATCTAAATTTATTAAAGAATCTGGATTTGAGACACCGATTGCTTATGTTGGTTCCCACGTACAGGCTCTTCCATATGAAACTTTAGAAAACGAACAAAGCATTGATATTGTTTTTACAAATGAAGGCGTATATGCACTAAGAAACCTTCTTAAGCAAGAGAGGTTAAGTAGCTTAGAAGGTATTAGAGGAATTGGCTACCGGAAAGATGGCGAAGTTGTTTTAAACAAGCCAGAGATGGTAGTACCACAAAGCCGAATGGACATTGACTTGCCGGGGTACGCATGGGATTTGCTTCCATATGAAGAAAAACCCTTTGATTTATACAGGGCGCCGATGTGGCATGCTGAATATGACGAAGAAAAAAGAAGCCCCTACGCAGCATTGCAAACGTCCTTGGGGTGTCAGTTCGCATGTGAGTTTTGTATGATTAATATAATCAATAGAAACGACAATGATCCAATTGGTGTTGCTGGAAATTACAGTGGTATGCGCTTTTGGTCAACAGACTTCATCATCAAAGAGTTTGATAAACTTGTATCAATGGGTGTTAGTACGGTTCGAATTGTCGATGAAATGTTTTTGCTGAATCCAAAATATTATGTTCCATTGTGTGAAAAGATTGTTGAAAGGGGCTATGGCGATAAATTACGCATGTGGGCATATTCTAGAATTGATACAATTAAGAAGCCTGGGATTTTAGAGCTTGTGCGAAAAGCTGGCATTAAATGGCTCTGTCTTGGAATTGAGAGCAGCGACAGAAAGATTAGATTAGAAATCTCTAAAGGGAAGTTCCAAGATGTCGATATTAAAGATGTTGTAAACAAAGTACATGAAGCAGATATAGAAGTAATGGGGAACTATATTTTTGGGCTACCGGGGGATGATCATAACTCTATGCAAGAAACATTAGATTTAAGTATGGATTTATGCACAGTTGGGTGGAATGCATATGCAGCAATGCCCCTTCCCGGCAGTCAGCTATATAAAAATGCACTACTAGCAGGGCACAAGCTCCCTGACGATTACGCAGGATATTCTTTTCACGCTTATAATACGCAGCCATTACCAACAGAACACTTAACTCCGGAAGAGATATTGAAGTTTAGAGATGAGGCTTGGATAAAATATCACACATATGAACCTTTTTTAGAAAAAGTTGAAAATAAATTTGGTAAAATAGCAAGAGACAATATAGAAAAGATGGCCGAACTTAAGCTAAAAAGAAAATTATTAGGTGATTAATATGTTAACAGATTTAACAAAAGAGGATTTGATTGAATTTGAGACCGAGATGGCAGCATGTTTTGATGCTGCTATGATACGAGCCCCGATTCATTTATACAGTGGGAATGAGGAGCAGATGATTGACATTTTCAAGAAACACCGCATTTCCGAGGAGGATTGGGTATTAGGCTCTTGGCGAAGCCACTACCAGTGCCTTTTAAAGGGCGTACCAAAAGATGAGCTTAAAAAAGCGATTCTCGCCGGCCGCTCAATATCTCTCTGCTTTAAAGAGCAAAAAGTTTTATGTTCTGGCATCGTCACAGGAGTCCTCCCAATCGCAGTAGGCATTGCTCTTAACATTAAACGCGAAGGCTTATCTAATCGAGTATTTTGTTTTATGGGCGACATGACTTCTGAAACAGGGGGCGCCCACGAATGTATTAAATATGCAAGAAACCATAAATTACCAATTCATTTTATTATCGAGGATAACGGCAAATCTGTTTGCACAGATACGCGCGCAACCTGGGGGACAAATAAACTGACATATGAAAATGTTAATGATGATTATGTGACGTATTACAAATATAAACTTGATAAATATCCACACGCCGGCGCTGGAAAGAGAGTACAATTTTAAAATGGGAAATTATTTTGATGAATTAAAAAGGGCCATGGATTTTTTAGGAGACCAGCCCGACACAATATTCTTGGGGCAAGCAGTAGAATATAAGGGCACTGCGATGACTAATACATTAGTAGATGTGTCTAGAGATAGACTTATTGAAATGCCTGTCAATGAAGAAATGCAGATGGGAATCACCAACGGGCTAGCTTGTAGCGGTAAGATACCTATTTCTATCTATCCGAGATGGAATTTTCTTTTATTGGCAGCTAACCAGCTTGTAAATCATTTAGATCGAATGAAAGTATATTCTCACGGAGAGTATATTCCGAAGGCAATTATTAGAACCGGGATAGGATCTGAAAGACCACTACATCCCCAAGTACAACATGTTGGAGACTTTTCTGACGGGTTTAAAAAGATATTGAATAATATTGAGATAATCCGGCTCGAAGAGCCAGAAGACATATTTCCTGCTTACCACAAGGCATACAATAGGACGGATGGTAAGAGCACTTTAGTTGTTGAATATGGAGATTATTATAGTGAAAAATAAGATATGAAAACTATAAAGAAAAAATATATATCTAATAAAATTAAAGATCTATTTGTCCTTAAGCTGGATACTTTCCAAGATTTTAGAGGCGAGATTTGGACAACATATACTAAAGAATACTCAGATTTAGATTATGTTACAGATAAAATAACCATCTCTAGATTTGGTGTACTGCGAGGGTTTCATGGAGATCCCCACACTGCAAAGCTTGTGACGTGTCTGAGCGGCCAATTTCAATTAGCTGTGGCAGATTTACGCGAAGCGTCCGATACATATGGACAGTCAGAAACGTTTTTAATATCAGATAATGAGCCAACTATTGTTTTTATACCCGCCGGCTGTGTTAACGCCCACTTGTGTCTATCCGATAAATGTGTTTTTTACTATAAATGGTCTGAAGAATATAGCGGACCCGAGTCTCAGACAACTGTTATGTGGGATGACCCAGATCTGGGCGTAGACTGGGTTATAAAAAATCCGATACTATCTGAGAGGGATAAAAATGGAAAACCACATAAAGAAATTAGATTATAAGGAAAGGTTATGAGTATAAAGTATCCACTAGCTAAAGAAACAATCAACAATGAAGATATTGACGCCCTTTGCAATTGGCTAAAATCATACCCCAGACTAACAAAGGGCGAACTAACGTGGGAAGTAGAAGACAAGTGGGCCCAATATATTGGCACAAAGCACGCTGTGTTTAATAACTCTGGCTCTTCTGCAAACTTGCTGATGATAAACGCAGCGATGCTTGCAAATAGAATCAAGAATAAAAAAATTGCTGTGCCTTCAGTCGGCTGGGTAACTACAATCGCTCCAGCAATTCAATTTGGATTAACACCTATTATGGTCGGAGCCGACCCAGAAACGTACGGAATGGATTTAGATCAACTAGAAAGAGTTTGTCAAACAGAAAGGCCCGACGCAGTGATATTTGTACAGGTTTTAGGCGTCCCGCACTATAAAGAAAGGCTTTTACAGCTTAAAGAAAAATATGGTTTTTGCTTGTTAGAGGACGGTTGTGCTGCGCTCGGCGCTGGCTATGAAGATGGGACAAAAGTTGGTACTGTCGGTGATATGTCCTCCTTCTCTTTTTATTTCGGACACCAATTGTCCACCATTGAGGGGGGCATGGTGAACACAAACGACCCAGAATTATATAATATCTTGTTGATGTTGAGGAGCCATGGCTGGGGGAAAGATTTAAATAAGGGGTCATATAATGAATTAATTGAAAAATATAATATTGATGGCTTTCATGAGCCATTTACATTTTTTATTCCCGGGTTTAATTTGCGCGCCACCGATTTACAGGCATTTTTAGGGATCAGACAAATAGAAAAAGCAAAGTGGGCAGCGGACAACAGAAATAAAAACCACTTAAGATATGCAAAAAACTTGACAGGATATTTTAAATTTCAAGATTGGGGCGCGAACTTTCCGGTTTCCATATCTTTTGGTGCCTTAGCTGATAACAGTACGCACAGAAAAGAGATTGTTGAGCGACTGGTTACTGAGGGGATTGAAACTAGAATCTTTAGCGCCGGTAATCTAGGCTTACATCCATTTTGGGTTGATTTGTACGGACCATTTAATGACAGGGTAAGTAATGAAATACACTCTTGTGGGTTCTTTTTGCCAAATTACCCAGAATTAACGAATAAAGAGATCGATTTTATCTCAAGCGTCGTGGTAGGTAAATGAGAATTTTAATTATTGGAGAAAGTTGCAGGGACGTTTTCTGCTATGGGGAGTGTAACCGCTTGTGCCCAGAGGCGCCCGTTCCCGTATTCAATCCTATGGAGACTGTTTCTAATCCTGGTATGGCTATGAACGTTCGTCGTAACATTGAAACTTTAGGAAAAGTTGAAGTTGATATGCACACAAATCAAAACTGGGAGAACATCACAAAGACAAGATACATTGACCATAGAACAAATCATATGTTTATGAGATTAGACGAGAATGATTCTGAATATGCTAATACGCACGATTTAGATAGCTTGACATATAAAAATTTTGATGCAGTTGTCATTTCGGATTATGACAAAGGCTTTTTATCGTGCGACGATATCAATACAATTGCTTCTCGAAGTGCGTGTGTTTTTCTGGATACCAAAAAAATCTTAGGAGATTGGTGTGAACACGTCAATTATATAAAAATTAACGAACACGAATACAAAAGAAGCAAGCACATAATTGATAAAAAGCCAGACTTATACAAAAAGAAATTAATTGTTACTATGGGGTCAAAAGGATGTTTATATAAAGGTTCAGTTTACTCGGTGCCGAAAGTCGAAATTAAAGATTTATCTGGGGCCGGAGATACCTTTATCGCTGCGCTGGTAGTGAAATACGTGGAAACAAAAAACATTGAGACGTCTCTCCATCACGCAAACCAATGCGCCACAAATGTAGTGCAAAAAAGAGGAGTTGCAATAGCCGAATGAAAACAATTTGGACGAATGGATGTTTTGATATCCTACATCGCGGTCATATAGAATTATTTAAATATGCTAAATCTCTAGGCGGCAGGCTTATCGTCGGAATCGACTCTGACGAGAAAGTAAAAGAAGATAAAGGCGCCAACCGCCCATTTAACAATGTAGAGGATAGAAAGTATCTTTTAGGTGCGATATGTTATATTGATGAGATCTATGATTTTAATTCAGCAGAAGCGTTAGAAAGTTTAATAAAAAAAATAAAACCTGATATCATAGTAATAGGTTCTGATTGGGAAGGAAAAGAAGTTGTCGGCTCTCAATATGTTAAAGAAATAAAATATTTTAAAAGAATAGAGAATTATTCAACAACTAGAATTTTAGAGAATCAGGGAAAACAAAAAGGAGAAATAAAATGAAAGAAATGCACATGTCAGATCAAGCAGTGGGGGCCCTTATGATGGCTCTTCAAAAGAGCTTAATGGAACAAAGCGATATTGTTCCAGTTTTAAAAGACTTTAAGCTTAAATTGTCAGAGCAGGGCTTGGTTGTTATGAACCCGCCCATTGTTAAATTTAATGACGAAACTCAAAAGAATTTTCAAGAAAGCCTGGACTTTGGAGGGCCTTCCGAAGCCACAAAATCATAATGCCTATCTATGTTTACAATTGCGATAATTGCGGAAGTGAAATAACAATTAGCCATTCGATGACTGAAACGGTGGAAGATTGTGAAGTATGTGAGTTGACTAACTGTTTGGTTAGAAGGCCTTCTGTGTTTTCCAACATAAAAGCAAAACCTGAAAAAAAAGAGAAAGCGGGCGCCCAAGTTAAAGAATTTATTGAAGACGCCAAAAAAGAATTATCACAGCAGAAGTCTGAATTGAGAGAAAAAAATGATTGAAATATTACTAGGAGTGTCTACTTTAGTTAACATATTTTTAATATGGTATGTTATTAAATTAGTAAGAAGGTTTCTTAATGTTTCTGAGGAGCTGGAAGGTCATTTTTCATCTCTAGAAGAATATTCTGAACATGTTGAAGTTGTGTATAATTTGGAAAGATTTTATGGAGATAGTACGTTGGAAAATTTGATGAGACACTCTAAAACAGTTGCCGGCCAAGCTGAAAATTTTCGCGCTATTTACGATATAAATTATGAATTACAAGATGATGAAGATCACGAAGAATATGGAGAATAATAATGTATGGCAAAGAAAAGAAGAAAAAATCACTATTTTACCAGTGTCCACGAACAAGCAATTATAGATTATTGCAACTCCCACGACCAAGCTAAGAGAAATAGCCTATATAATGAATTTATTGGTCCCGCATTTAGCGAGATGGTAGATAAAATTGTTTACACGTATAAGTTTACCAACTTACCAAACTGCGATTATCTTCGAGAAGATTGTAAAAATTGGCTAATAACCGTATTAAATAAATATGACCCTAATCGAGGATCCAAAGCCTTTTCTTATTTTAGCGTCATAACAAAAAATTGGTTTATACATAAAGTCAAAAAAAATGTACAGAGAGCCCGTCGCGAAATAATAATTGAAGACTATTGCAACAAAGCGTCCAACGGAACAAATACAAGCCACCCCCTTGTTACTTATAATACGTTCATCGAAGACAGCATTAAAAATGAATTTTGGACATCTTTCAAAGAGCAAATTAGCAACTGGGAGAAATTGCCGGTTCGGAATAACGAAAAGAAAGTTATTCAAGCCGTGAAAATTCTTTTTGAAGAATCTGAAAATATAGAAATTTTTAATAAAAAAGCTATTTACTTATACATAAGAGAGATTACTGGGCTAAATACCAAACAAGTTGTTAGTAGTTTAAACAAAATCCGTGCACGGTATAAGGACTTTAAACACAAATGGGACAAAGACGAATAAAGAATGTTGAAGAATATATTAAAGAATCGCTTGTTAACATAAGAGACGACCGAGCAGTCACTTCCAACCTTTTAACCGACTTATTAATAGAAATGAAAAAAGCTGGTGATCTTGAAACTCACAAGCAATTAGGCCTCATCGCCTCTAAATATGTCGAGACTCTGCAAAGATCAAACGAGCAGCTAGTCAAAATTACTGCGCTGCTAAGCAAAAAACAAGGCGATTCGATGGCATTAGACGAATCCGACAAACAAGAGCTTTTTGATTTAATCCAGGGGGAAAGTAAGTAGTGGGCTGCAACCAAGATCCAGATAAGACCCAACCCGGATCAGAGCAGGCAGCACTTGCGGCGCCAGTGGGTGCCCTCAATCCCGGGATCAAAGAGGATGATGTAGATCAAACTGCGATATCTGCGCACCAAAATGGTTGGTCTATATTACAAGAAGCTGTCACAAAAATTCTTCAGCCCAACAACTTTAAAAATGCAGGCCGCCTTAAAGGGATTCTATTAAGAATAGATAGTTTCTACGGTGAGGCGCCTGCTTACACCGCGGATGACGTTGCTAATCAGAGCACACAGACAATGAAGGATACTACCAAATATAAACTAAAGACGTACAAGATTCGCATCCCAGAACTTCATGTGGGCCTTCCCATTCCGAGTAGTGTGTCAAGCCCCACCGAACACGATAAAAGAATTATAGATATGTACCCAACAGTGCAGGCTGCAAATCGTGAGGCTCATAATGCCGCCGTGCGCCCAAGCGATCTTGTGTGGGTTCAGTTGGCAAATACTGCTGCTCTCAGCGGTCTTATGTACCTCGGCCCGGTGGATGCGCAGGGCATGAATCGAGTCAAAGAGAGTGGCCGGAAATCGCCACTCCCACAGGGAAGATGCCTGGAAGACTGTATTAAAAAGTATCCAAGTCGTGGCGCCCGCGGAGATTCTATTAATAATTTTGGTAACTTATCTAAACCAAACAGTGGCGTTTCCCCTGTAGTTTCTGGAGAGGGGATATCTGAAAATCGAATTATTCCTGGTATTATTCATAAAAAATGGCTAGTAGACCGCTTTCGCGAATTGCAAAATAGCGGCCAGTACCGCGGCCTCCTTTGGTTAGGTGTTTGCAAAAACAATGGCCCAGAGGACAATCTTGCGATGTTATCAGATGACGGCAAACGTGTTACATATGATTTATCTGGCCACGGCGGCAAGCCCGGGCGCTCTACTGTTATATACATGCCAATGGGCACTGACCCTACCTCTGAAATAGAAATAATATATTGGTTTCACGGGGGCCTAGGTTTTAAAAACGGGACTAAAGAGTGGAAGCGCCTTTGGACGTCTTCACTAAAAGAAATGTCCAAAAAGAAAAAAACATCCGGGGGCCCCCGCCGCAACTTTATTTTTGTCGCACCAGAAATGCTATGGTCTCACCAGGGCTCTGATGCACAAGGTGTACCTCGACGACAGACACAAATTACTAGCGGCTCCCGCGGATCGGTTGAAGCAACCACATATTATGACCGCCAGTGGGCTGCGTGGGGCTACCCGGAATGGGAAGGACAAAGGCCATATTCTTTTAAGCCGCTAAGGACATCTACGGGCGGATTTCAATCCAAGCCGAAGAATGTCTTTGGCGACATGGTTGAACTGCACGCAGAAGTGTTGGATATTTTAGAAAATCATTTTAATCTCACTAACAGGGACAATGTTAAATATTTAACATTAATTGCTGAACAAAAGGGGGGCGCCGCCATTTCAAATCTAGCGCGTCTTGGCGTGTTAAAAAATTTAAAACCAACAAAAATAGTATTAGCACATTCAGATTATAGCGCTGTCGGCCCTACCTATGTAAACCTTAAACAAGGCTACACCTTTTGGGGCGGTGAAGACCAAGCCCTTCCGCTAACTGGCGAACCGAACAAGGGAAAACATTGGGTTCGGAATCGTTTTCATGATAATGATTTATATGAGATTATAAGAAATGTTGATCAAACTGATCCACCTGAAATAGAAATACATTTATCATGGGACAAGCAAGATGGTTCGCTTCCTCGCGAAGCTTTTGGATCCTTTTGGGGCGCGGTTGAAGAAGCCGGTATTGGCCCATCATACTTTAACTTTGCCAGCGCAGTACAAAAGCTGGAAGATTATTATACTTATAACAAACCTATTGCCGGGACTAGTAAGACGATAAAATCGAATATATTTTTTCATAAAGACGAGGGCTCGTCCGGAATTCCGGGCGACAAGGCGACTGCACACCAGGAAGGCGCCTACCACGGGAAGTTAACTCGCTCGCATATCAAGGGCTATGGTTACATTAACGGCAAAAGGCAAAACACTATCAGACTCCCGGGAGGTTTCGATAACATCACATACAAAGGCTGGTCACATGGAGGTATACAGGGCGCCCTAGGGTGGGTGGCCCCTGAGAAGTCTCCTCGAAGCGTAGTTAAAGAGGTCACGTTAGCGAAAACTGAAAATACACTTTTAGGAGACCCTAACGTACCAAGCAGCGTTAAAGACGTTTTTAGAGATTTTGACGGAAAGGTGATACTATATAGTTCTGATCTCGTCGGCCCATCAAAAAATGTTGCTATATTGAAACCAAATGGCGCGGCCCCATACCAAGAAACAGGCCAATGGAAAAATCATGGTGTACCTGTGATGAAAATACCATATCCTTATGAGCTTATTTATTATTTGCATGGAGATATTGGCTTAAATGGTGCCGCAAAAACATATACAGAAGCGCTAGAAAACCAAATTAAAGCCATGGTAGGTCAAAATCGAAATGTAATTGTTGTTTTAATGGATATAGATCCATATCCCTTTAGTGCTCTATCGAACTTGTGGGAAGATGGCGCATTTAATGATTTTCACAAAGAAGTCCAGCAAAAAATTGTGGAACATTTGTGGGATCCCCATTTTGTAAAATGTACTGGATGGTGTAAAACTCTTATGGACGCCATGGGCGATCCATCGCCGTGGTTTTTCTCGATCAAAGCGTTTGGCGGCGGAAGTCGAATGCTCAACAATATCATGAAAACTTTAGATAACGAGCACATTGGGCCACTCGGCGGTCTCACAAGAATAGACCTTCTTGACGCAAATTGGGGCATGGAATCGCCAATATTAAATACTCTAAAAACAGCGAAGTGGAAATCAAAAGTTACACTTGGAGGAAACTTTGAAGTCCAAGTCACTGCTGGCCCGAAAACATTCGGAGACCAACATATATCAGTAAAAGAGCGAATAAAGACATTACAAGATATTGAGGGAGTTTGGGCTACCGCGGTGGATACGCCTTATAATTCATTCCCATATACATATTTTTCCGCAGAAAAGAAGTTACCGAACAATACAATGCCTCTCCCGCCACTTTTGAATAGCGACGGTCCGACAACTTATCTTGATTTGATTTTCAATAAATATGGCCAAGCATATTCAAGCGGACAAAGAGTGCCTGAATACGATTTAAAAATTGCTAAAGGTGTGTTAAAAAATCATATTCCCTCGACGGAGCAGGTTGGCCACACAGCCGAATGCGAAGCCAACTGCCTACAAACCCACAGTGCCACCACAATCATCCCAAGCGCCGTGGGCTCTATCGCACCTTTTTCTGCAATGTCGGTACAAGATTGTAACAAAAATCCATTGGGATTGGTAAAATACGAGACGTCTCAATTTAATAGCGTTATAATAAACCCGGTAAGAACAAGCTTTTCATGGGGTACAAAAAAGATGGGAGAATATTTGAAAGGCATTGATGATCCTTTATGGTTAAAAACAAAAGATAAGATCAGGCTCGTTATTAAAGACATATCTCCTGAAAAAGCAAATGGAATTGACAAAGTGCAGGGGCACAGATCGCACAGAGAGGGTATCGACGTCGGCCTAAACCTACCACAAATAGGGATTCCAATACCTGAACGAAAACGAATTAAATCGCCAGATTTAGATGTAGACGCTATGTTGGTATTTATGATATTGTCGAAAATACATGATGCAAAAGTAATATTTTTAGATCAGAAATTTTTTCGAGCCATTGAAGACAGGGCAATGTTTATTGCTAATGACGGCCCGGGCGTCCTCAAAACCGATTCTGCATATAAATTATTTTTTAAGAAACATCTTTTTGGAAAACCCAACTTTGCAAAGGATTTGATGCAGCTTTTACAACACAAGCGCGGCTATGAAGATCGCCTGCAAGTAAGAATAGTACGAAAGTGGGCGTCCCATGAAACTAAAGATTATCCCAAATGGGCACTGAAACGCCTCAAACGCCTAGGGTGTAACTATCAGGGCGCCGCAACCGCTTAAGGAGACAAGCAGTGACTACAAGCAATACCATAAAAGCGAGAGCAAAAGGGCTTGATCCCAAGGACGGCACAAACGCTAGCGCCACCGAAATAGAAAGTACTATTGGCATAGACCACACATTAAATGTTCAGAAGATTCCAGAGTATAAAAAAACTGAATATGAAGTACTTATCAAGGGCCCATACGCATCTCACATTTCTTTAGGGGCCGACAGAATTAACCAACACAAGACCATGTCACATGGAGACGGCAAGGGCGCCATGGGTGTTTTTGCAAGCTCCCACATTGATCTTGTTGCAGGTCTTGATTCAGTCGATACATATAAAGAAAGAGTGCCAGAAGTGCCAGTAAATCCTGATGCGTTTCGTGATGCCTCACGAGTATATATTTCTGAAAATTGTGACGTTGATAAACAATTTATGTGTTCCGAGGGGTCAATTGGAAATGTAGAAAGTAAAGCGGCCGTAGTCGTAAAGTCCGACCACGTTAGAATAATCGGTAGAGAAGGTATTAAAATTATAACCGGTACCGATACTTGGAATTCAAGAGGCCGCGAATTATTCGGCGTCCCCACTATTGATCTTATTCCCGGCAACATAGCAACAAAGACTGTCGATGGTATGGATTTAAAGCTAGCATCTGGACATAACATACTACAGCCTGTTCCCCGCGGCGATCATTTAGTGGCTTGCTTTGAAGACCTGATTGAAAAAATTGACGGGATAATTGGAACAATAGATTATTTTTTAAAAGCACAACAAAGATTTAATAGCAAAGTAATGATGCATGTGCACCCCGATTATGTGGCAAAGGCCATCGGCGGAACCGCCAACGGAAATTTCAATTCTTTGTTTGGTGGTAAAGTCGGCACAAGCGACGAGTGTGCCATCGCCGGCGCCACCATGATAGCAGAAGTGGAGAAGATTAAAACTGATTTAAAATTTGGGAGCGGCCTGTTTGCAGAAACCAAATTTGCCTTTTTAAGACCTCTTGGGGCATCATATATTAACAGCAGGGGAGTAAATGTCACTTAACGTGATAAGAGATTAATATGGCATATACTGAACTAGAAAAAGAATTAATAAAATTATACGAAAAATTAAAGGACTCTCCTGAAAAGGGGTTTGTAGAACGAATTCCCGCATATTTGCCGGCCACGGATGATGATATGGTGGAAGAGAGTTTTATTCCCTCGCTGGAAGATTGGTTGGACCCCGAAAAGGCGACACCACCGGGCCAAAGTTTGCATAAAGCGCCGCCATATGCCCAAGAAACCAATGAGAGCGCCCAAGATTATTTGATTAGATTATACAAAGAATACGGCCTGGGTTCTTGGTGGGGCGCCGTATATACGGACGACCCGAGTATTCCACCCCCGCGCTGGTATCAGGAAACAAAGACTCACCTATCAAAAAATGGAAATTATTATATAGTTCCAGTTGTTTACGAAAGAATGACAAGCAATCCAGCTTTACAGAAATTTCTCAAAGATGGTAAAATACAACTTTACGGCGCCGACGGGGTTTTAGAAGATACAGCTTTTCTAGAGTCGGCAAAATCTTGGGCACTCGAAAAATTAGCTGCTGATTTAGCAAAGGCCCTTTCCCTTCAGAACAGAGCCGATGCAAAAAAAGTTGCTTTTTTGCCCATTGACACTGTTATATGGGAAAAAGGTATCAAGACTGGAGAAGTAGCAGAGGCGTGGTACGTTGAGCACCGCCCCGAAGAGTTTCAAAATTTATTTTTAAAGGTAATGTTTGATAGAAGCTGGGTGGACTCTCTTGCCCTAAAAGCCAATCCATGCGCAGACGTAAGCAATATAAAACATACTGTGATGTTGTTTGTAGAAACACTAGAAAAAGATTTAATTGACTTACAAAACATTTTGTATCGTTTTGCGGCGCGCATGCATGAGGCAACAGAAGTTCAAGTAGATTTCGACGCATCGTGTACGGCTGGTAAAATATCAGCAGTTTCTGGGATTTTAGACGGGTTGTTAAGGCTCAATGACAAGCCAGAGATAAGTGTCCAATCTCCCGGCGCCATTCAAATTGCATTCGATGAAGAATATAAAATACAATACGTTGCTTATAGTGACGTACCAGATTGTTTGTGTGATGAGGAAAACATGAGTGCGTATATGCTGAAGAAGGGCGTAGAAAACTTAAAAAGTTTGCCACCTTTTGATTCTTCGACTGTTAATGCTCTATTGTATTACCTACCAGACATTATACGAAAATATTCTCCATATTTAAGCGGCGCCAAGAGTAAATATCTTTTTGCTGCGCAAGAATCTTGGGTCCGATTTATAAAATCTTATGTATTTCCCGTGCCCGAAGTTGTATTCGATACATCGAGCACTAGCGAAGAACTATTCTTGGATCAAATTGCCGCATTCGAGACGTTATCAAACTCGGTCACAAGCCTTCTAAAAAAAGGTGCTTACACGCGAGACCCAACAGTCCTACTATCCCCGGAAGCAAGAAATCTACTTAAGGGGATCGCGAACGGCCAAACAGCATATGCCGGTGACGATACCATGATGGGGGCCATTAAATCACAAGTATTTTCTATAAAAACATTATATAATGGTTTACTTAATCGAGTACCAGTCACGGCGCTAGTCAAAATCGCCGCCAGTGCAATTATTAAATGCACAGGCGACAACGCGATAAAGAAAAAATTATGCAGAACGATTCTTAAAGGCATGCCCCGCGAAGACGTGGAAACTAAATTAATTCCATGCCTGCAAACTGCCGGCTACGTCGCAGCTGCAAATAAATTGCGCACCACCATTGGGTCGCGTCAAGAACTTGTGTACAACAGGGCCCGGGCCAGATATCCTGATAAATTTGGTGACCTACCAGCATCGCAAGCGATACAGTCAGAAGCTGAAATGGCCAAAGTGAATGGTCTCTACTGTGCTGACCCCGCTTTTCAAAAAATGTTGGGGCGCCCCGCCGATGATTTTTCTGAAGAAATGCTTCTTTGGCTTGAACAGCAAGGTGATGACCAAGTTTGCGAATGCATATTTAATATTTACACGCCAATTGAACAACTATTTGATTTCGCAGAAGATCTAGCAGATGATGCAGCAGATATTGTGGACATATTTGGGCAAAACAAAGCTCAACAGATCGAAACAACAACGACTTATCCTATTAAAAATACATTTACGGCGTTGAAGATGTTTGTAACCAATCGAACTGGTAACTTTGGGAACGCTTTTTTTGGTACCTTACTGAAGATATATCTTCAAATATTGCTTGGAGCGGTCCTTGTCGTATTAAATCACGTTAAAAGTGAATACATCGGGGGGCTTTTGAGGGACGCTTGCAATGTTACAGCCAACCCCTTTTCTAAAAAAAGCATAACAAATATGATAATGAGTAGCCCCCTCCACTCAGATAAAAGCTTCCAACAACTAAAGAGCACTGTTGGCAAGATGACGAAGATGGCCGGCCTCGCCGGCGAAATACAAGATATAGTGGCAGCGCTAGAAAAACTGGGAGAGCAATTCACCCCAAGCGAGTTCAAACGCCTTTTTACAACTCCATGTAATGATGATTCTTTTAATGACGGCTTTTTGAAGGCTTCCCTCACATTTTTGGCGCACGATGTAACTCAATCTGGCGCCACCGACGGCGGAGGCACACCAACAGATGCTGCCACCTCGGCCGACGGAACCGCCCCACCTCTCTGTCCTGCGCCGCCCTCCCAACAACCTTCAATCGGCTCTGTACAAACTTTGTTATTAAACATCGGCAGTTTAGTCGATCATGCTATGTTCGAAGAATTACAGGAAGAGCATGACAAGGTGACCGACATCATTATTGATCTTTGTGATCCTGAATCGACTGCTATCTTGGCGGTACCTACCGACGCCCTCGAACGCCTCGCAGAAAAAGACGCCGACGATTTAACTAATGATATTCTTGAAATGATGCCTCTTCTTGATCCGAGCAAGATAGAAGACATGATGCCACCTATTTTTTGCGGCCCATGCAAGCCTTCGCAAATCGGAATGCAACCAATGATGCCTAGACAGTCTCATCCCTCTGAACTGTTAATGATTGAGCGCGCCAACAACGATATGTATAATATGATTAACACAGCATTCAATAATAACCTTGAAGGCTATAAGCCGATCATATTAGACGTCGGCGCCAGCCAGCGAGAACTAGCCAACACGTTCAGAAATAGCGCCCCCGGTAAAATTGGAAAATCGATGGACATTAATTTGGGTGTAGTCTCAATTCCTCTGGGGCCTTTTACCCGCGACAGAGAACAAGCTCTTAGAGATTTTTCTGTGGCCACGGCAGCACTACATGACAAGTCACAGGGCGAAGTAAAGTTAGTTGCCGAAGGGCTTATAAAAGTATTGGAAAGCGAGACGTCACCAATCAACACCGTCAAAGAAGACGAGGGTTTTAATGTATTCGAATACGACGTACCAGGATCTCAAATCTTGATAATCATGATGATCAATTATTCTGATAAGCAGGCCGCCTGGAAGGGCTATGTAGCCGACCCAAAGCAAATAAAAATTGTAGCCATCGATAGACTAGTAAATCGTGCCGTATACCAATGGCCGGACGATTCCCTTGTTAATGTTGACAAGCCAGAGCCCATAGAGCTTAGTAGCACAGACTTGGTAGAAGCACTTACTGAAAACTTAATGGCCACTCAGCCAAGTTTACATTTTTCTGCTGGGTACCCGGCCCAAAAAGAAACATTTGAAAAACAATTTCCAATAATTACTAATCTTGTTTTTGAGAATACGCTTAGAGGCGGGACATCACACGACCTCTTCCAAGCGCCGGTGTTTAATAAAATACCCCTCACCGACGCAGAAGTAGAAGAGACATGTATTGAGGGCGTCGGCGGAATTCCCCTTTTAAATATTGAAAAAATTTCGGAAGATACAGACAAAACACGACAAGCCCTGGAGTGCGTGATGAGTGCGTTTGCACAACCCAGCTCGAATCAGGTTGCAACTATTTTTGGATTATACAAGATATTGATGAAGGTATGCATAATCGAGGAATATTTGAAAAACATATTTGCCTTTGGTTTTTTGCGGGTGTCGGATGTGACCAGATCTCCAAGTTATATGAAATTAATTCAAGACAGCATTATTAATAGTGTCGACGCACTCGCCGGCCAAGACGGCTATAATAAGCTGTTAGACTATTCAGGAAAAATTATAAACGGGCGCCAACAACTGGGAGATCCCTCTCTCTCTGAAAAAATATTAACTCCAGCGGCATGCCTTGATATATTGATTCAGGAAGCGGCTGAAGAAGTCGACGATGTTTTAGACGCCAGAATACAAGGCATTGTGGATCCCAACTGGACAAAGAAGTTTTATGGGTTCGGTGAGGCAGATTCTCCCGAAGCCCAAGGCGCTATTATGGGCAGGCTCTTGGAATATGCTGTAAATTCATCACCAGAATATTGGTCTCCTGATTTATATCCCTTTGATGACGTGGATAACGATCCCCAAAAGCTTGGTAATTTAAAAGCCATGCGATTTTTAGGGCCCAATTCCGATACAGCCGGCGAATGGCCAATTGCGAGCGATGGTCTCGGTTGGCCAAAAAAAGGTTCTGAGCGCTGGGAAGGCGGCTTGTTTTTTCAGCCATACATGAGGGTTAAATCTAAAATAACCGATATGGAAGATTTTTGGAAAAAGTTCATACAAGCAGAAAAAGATACAAAACTAGTTTGGAATTCCACCAGATCATCCGGTGAGCACTCAGGCGCCAAGGAAACTGTTGATGCCGCCATAGACGTCCTATTAACAGGTATACAGGATGTACTAGACAATGGCGACGGATCAACTCACAAAGAAACAGTAAAGGAATTTTTTGATTTAGTTTTTAGACCTGAAGCTCAGGCCCCCGCGCACAAACTTCCATTTATGCGTATTGTCTCTTCCTTTTGGTCTCCAGACTCGTTAACGAATCCGGTATGGGATGGCACCGATCCCTATTATTATTGGACCCCGCCACTTCCACCACCAGATCCCGATGATATCGGAAATCCCCCAATTGGAATATCTCCCTTTGGAGATATTCCACTACCACCAGAGGTGCCGAACAAGGACAACCCCGATCCCAATACGGGAACCCCTCCCAAGACAGAAGAAACACCACAGCCGTACACTTCTGCTATTAAAGGATCGATTCCGCCCTTGCGATGGCATTGGGCAAACAGGGGTGTTGTATCAACCCACCGCGTTGATAGACTTTCTGCTTACTATGATTCTGAGAGCAAAAAGTTACAGACACAAATTGCTACACTGGAAGCACAGATTGCAGCGTGGAAACACGTCCCGCTCGCCGCCGCACAGTTTGAGTCTGACCTGCACACCGCCGAGGACAAGCTAGCTAATCTTATTGGCCAGCCAAAATCGAACCACTCATCACCCGAAGTCATCTATGAGGCGGACCTTTATGAAAGCACTCTCGCAATGTTCGGAGCCGTTAAAGAGTTAGATTTTTCTTCGACGGCAGGTTCTGGTTATGAGGGCAGCGCTTCCGGAGAACAGCTGTCAGCCACAGAATCTCTTCTTCTTAAGCTAAAAGCAGGGATTGCATTTTCGGAGTCCACCACCGTCGGCGAAGTGGCGTCCGGCGAACATTTTACCCAATTTGCAACAGCCTTCTGGAATAGAATAAGAAATATAATTTTTGATAGCCCTGCGTCTAGTTGGTTTGATTTTAAACTTGGAATGAGGCTAAATTCATTGACACCGTTTAAAGATGTACCCGATTCGTTTTTTAGCAAGATTCATACAATGTACTATGATGATTTTGCCAAGTACAACGATGAAAAGACATTTATTTGGGAAGAGTCCGGAAATAAATATTTTTGTTTTCCCATAGAACAAGCAGAATATGATGCGTACCAATTTTCAGCAGTCATAAACGATTATAATAGTACTTTAAGCACGGTCGCCCCGGAGACGGGCACGCTGTGGACAGACCTTGGTCCAAAAAGTGCAATACCAGAAGGATCATTACAACCTGAGCCGTCTTTGTGGGCCCTCGCAAGGTCTATAGACAAGGCACACTATGTTGATGGCGAAGGTATGCTAGATGGAATAAAAACAGAGTTAGCAAAAGTCACCGCGTTTGGTAAAGACAAAGACCCGGCCAATCCGACCCCCAACAAACTTTTAACCAATGTGGTGCCCCTTAAAGAACTAATAACAACAACCGCGCTATTTTATAGATATTACATGGAAGCGGCGTACCCCGATTTAATAACATTGTTAGAGCCCACCAAAAATATGGTAACTCGCATAATTGCTGCTTACAGCGCGGCCGCCGAAGGGGATTACACATATATGGATTCTCTCTTGGAGGACGCAACTCCGGGAGCAACTAGCCCTTCTCAATCCCCCACAGACGCGCAGCTGGCTAAAAAGTTTATGTTGTTGTTTGTTCAAATGGCCGCCAACATGTTTGACCCAACGTGGACAACCCCTTGGTTCCTTCCGGGCCCAATCACACCGATAGGCGTAGTGGCCAAAGCCCTATTAACTGACTGGTCCGATGACGATGATAAAGACGATGATGCCGGAGATATCACGGAGCCGAAAGAAAAAGTATGCCCACCAAAAATACCAATAACAGCCCCAGAGCCATCTTTGGTTGAAGAGGGCATAGGCCTTGAAGCGCTCACGGACCCACTAGGAGGGGGGCTGGTTGATCCAACCGTCGATTATGGCACCGGCGCAAAATATTTATTGGTTTTCCCTGAAAACAATTACCGCAGATATTTCGGAGACGACACGGCACTCCACCCGGCCACGCAAACAACCAAACGACCAGGTATGGCGCTCCAATTTGACGGGTACGCCGGCATCCACGCTCAACTCGACGAAGGTTTTCCTTCATGGCGCTACGATGGTGAGTTTGGTCCGTGGTCAATTCCAATGGGTAATTTCGGCTTTACAGGCACTTATTTGAAATTAAAGGTTGAAAGCGGGGATTATTATGTTGGTGTGGTAGTTACCCCCACCATTAAGAAATGGGACACTGAGTCGGTACCCATGGAGCCGACCGGCGAAGAAACTTCATCAGTCGTCGGGTGGTATCCAAACAAATGGACCGTAGATGTGTGCGCAGAGACCAATCCGTTCCAGGGTTCATCCACAAGCGCAGCAGTCGTACACGATATGCCGGACACATTACCAGGCGAAACGACCGTCATCGGCCAAGAACTGGCTACGATGCTTAGAACGAGGTGGATTGATGGCCATGGCCTTACATGCGTCGATTACTTCTGTGGCCCTGAGCCGGAGTCCGTGAAGAAATTCAGAGATCGCATTTATGATAGTTTAGTTTGCTCCCACGTTGCTGATGAGCTAAACGCCGAAAAGCTTATGCACAAAGACGGCCCGGCTATAGCAGTAGCTCTTGCAGGTGTCGGTGCATTCGTGGGCCTAAAGGCCCTCGGGTCAAACGATGACAAACTCGATGCCATGTCGGCCCATGGTTCGTTCGAATACCCAGGCAGTCCAATCGACAACGAGGGTGCAGATTTATTAGAACTCTTGGGCGTTAAAAAATTCCCCCCCGGAGAATGGGACCAGGAGAGCACCACGCCCGGTTAAATAATAAGAAGAATAATTGGTTTAACTGCTAATTATTAGAAAGGAATAAAAAAATGGCAGTTGGCTTTTCTCCAAAATTACCGTTACAGCCCGATCCTACTGATGGGTTTTTTAAACTCAACAAAACTTTAGGAGAAGTTATTAAACAAAATTTAAAAATGCTAATTCTGACAACCCCAGGAGAGCGCATGATGAACCCAGACTTTGGAGTAGGCGCCAGAAATTTTTTATTTGACACAAAAATAGGAACTTTTCAAAGCCTTAAGACTACAATAATCACGCAAGTGCGACAATTTATTCCCTTTATCAAAATTATCGATATTCATTCATCTAATAAAAAGCGGGATGAAGCACAAATACATAATTATTCAGAAGAACAACGCATGGGGCTTGTGGTTAATTATTATATTCCAAATTTAAATTTGAGAGATACTTTAAAAGTAACTGTTACTAGTGTTTAGTTATAGTTAACGAGGAAAAACTAAGAGATGCCGAAGAAAAAACCATCTATAAACTATACGAGTCGCGACTTTAATTCAATCAGAGCGGATCTAGAATCTTACGTTAAAAGATATTATCCGGACAATTACAAAGACTTTACAGAAGCTTCTTTTGGCTCTCTAATGCTAGATACGGTTTCCTATATTGGGGATATGCTATCTTTTTACGTCGATTATCAAACTAATGAATCATTTTTGTCTACCGCAATGGAGTTTGATAATGTATTAAAACTAGGCGGAGAACTTGGATATAAGTATAGACCTTATCCGTCTTCTTTCGGTACGTGCAACTTTTATGTAACCGTTCCCGCCGAATCAAATTCACCAGCACCAGACGATAACTATAAGCCCGTTTTAAAGAAGGGTTCAACTTTTAATTCCACCGCAGGTACCATTTTTACACTTTTAGAAGATGTCGATTTTTCAAAGAGCACCAATCCAATCCTGGTTGCTTCGCAGAACTCCTCAACGGGCCTCCCACTTACTTATGCCGTGCGCGCCGCAGGCCAAGTTGTTTCTGGCGAGTTAGCTGTGCAGGAAGTATCTCTCGGAGAATTTCAAAAGTTTTTAAGAATAGCTGTAAACGGACAGAATATTAGTGAAATAATTTCTGTGTTTGATGATAACGGAAACCAGTATTTTGAAGTTGACTATCTCACCCAAAATGTTATATATGTACCAATTTTAAACAAAGGAAGCAATTCTAGTACAGTTCCTTACATAATAAAACCTGTAGCTGTTTCTCGAAGATTTATGGTCGAAAGCACGCCAACCGGAATGTTTTTGCAATTTGGTTATGGTAGCGAAGAGACACCAGTAGAACTTAAAGACCCGGCAGAGGTTGTGTTGCAATTGCATGGCAAAGATTATTCCTCTGACACTTCATTTGACCCCTCTGTACTAAATGAAACAGACAAGCTTGGCGTCGCCCCTGCAAATACCACTTTAACAATAATTTACAGAATTAATACTACTGAAAATACAAATTCGGCGGCCGGCACAATAACTTCTGTACATGCCGCTGATTTTCAGTTTGCCAGCTCAGAAGCTCTAACCACAAGTAAGAAAAATCGAGTAATTGGTAGTCTTTCGGTTATGAACGAAGAGCCAATTGTGGGAGATGTAACTTTAGTATCTTCAGATGAAATCAAAACACGCGCGCTTGGAAACTTTGCCGCACAATACCGGGCAGTGACAAAACAAGATTATATTAATATAGCCTATAACATGCCAGCAAAATACGGGAAGATCAAAAGGGGTACCATCGAATTAGATTCCGATTCCTACAATCAGCGCAATTTAAATATGTACGTCATCTCGGAAGACTCAGATGGTAACTTGGTCGAAAGCAATAGCGCGCTAAAAAACAACTTAAAGACTTGGATCAATCGATATAGAATGATCAACGACACGGTTGATATATTAGATGCTAAAATTGCTAATATTGGCATAGATTTTAAAGCTTCAACATTCCCCGGCATTAATAAATATGATGTTTTAAACGACTCTGTAAGGGCACTTCAGGTAGTTTTTGATAAGACGTTTTATATTGGAGAGCCCCTTTTAATAACAGACATATATCAAATCTTAAAAACAGTACCAAACTTAATGGATGTTATAGACGTGCAGATTACATTAAAAACTGGAGCATCGTATGCCGATTCTCCCATAAACATTGAAGAAGCAATGTCTGCCGACGGAAGATTTATAATTGCGCCAGTGGATACAGTTTTTGAAGTCAAGTTTCCAAATGCAGATATAGCAGGAACAATAGTATAATGGCCATTAAAAGATATACAGCAGATGCTGATACAACAATAACAAATGCCTACAAAGCAAACTTGTCCACCCGCGGCGTGAGCGGCAACATGGGACAATCAGATATTCTTGAAGTTTTTTCAATCTATGCTCAAGCTTCGACAGCCTCATCGGAATTAGAAAGAATATTGATTAAATTTCCTGTAACTGGCACTAGCGCCGGCTATATTTCTTATGATAGAACCCAGGGGGACATTCCGTCATCAGGCAGTGTGTCCTTTTATTTAAGATTGTTCAATGCTGAGCATTCACAAACTACCCCTAAAAATTATAATTTAGTAGTTGACCCCGTTTCCCAGAGCTGGGATGAGGGCCTTGGGCTGGATATGGAAGAATATTCTGATGAAGACGCGTCCAACTGGATTACCGCTAGCATCGATGGAAGCACCTCCACCCTTTGGTCCACCGCCGGCGGCGACTATCTGATAGATTCTTCCTCTTCTTTTACTGCTTCTTTCACCACGGGCTTCGAAGACATGGAGTTGGATATCACCACCCTAGTTGAACAGTGGATAAGTTCTAGCAACAACAACCAAACTGATTTTGATATGGGGCAGAAGTCAAATTATGGTGTTGGCGTGCATTTAAAAAGCAGCGAAGAAAGCGCCACAAAGTCTTATTATACTAAAAAGTTTTTTGCAAGAGGATCACAATTTTTCTTTAAGCGCCCAGTTATTGAAGCTCGTTGGGATTCTTCCAGAAAAGATAATAGAGGAAGTTTTTATTATAGTAGCTCGATGGCACCCGCCGCTGATAATTTAAATACAATCTATCTTTACAATTATGTTCGTGGTCAACTAAAAAATATTCCCGGTATCGGCGCGAGCGACCCTATATATGTCAGCCTCTATTCAGGCTCGGCCGCCAATTCGTCACCATCCGGCTCAAAGCTATTGTTAAGCACCGGCGGCACAGTAGACTCAGGCGATCTTTATAATGCAACAGGCGGCTTTGTGGCCACGGGAATTTATTCAGCTTCTCTTGCCTTTACGGGCTCTGGTTCGTTAACGAAAGTGTTTGATGTGTGGCACAGCAGCAGTGTTGAGTATTTTAGTGGCACAATAGATCCAAAGAATTTAACCCAAACTTGGCCCGGGCAAGCTTTTAACCCGAGCCAACAATATGTGTCTAAAATTACAAACTTAAAATCTTCATATACTACTAAAAATAAAGCGTCGCGCATGCGATTATATACGCGTAAAAAAGACTGGAATCCCAACATCTATAGCGTTGCGTCAGCAGTTGCTCCTATCGATTTGGTTGACGATGCTTATTATAAATTAATTCGTGCTACTGACGGCTTTGAGATAATTTCTTATGGCACCGGAAGCGACAATAACACAAGACTGTCTTATGACGCTAGTGGCAGTTATTTTGATTTAGACATGTCAATATTAGAGGCAGATTCTTCATATACAATTAAATTTATTTATTATCTTAACGGTCAATATGCCGAACAGCCCGAAGAATTTACATTTAGAGTAGAATAATATGAGCACAGACTACAAAAAAATATTTGGTCAAAAAGATATTATTTTGACACAAGTTGATAGAGACACTTTAGCTTCTGAGGCCGAATCTGTTGAATACATGTTTGAGTATTTCAACAGAAAACAAAGATTTATTCCTCCTGTTGACTTTACTAAGCCAAAATATTTTGCTAGATTTGGGTCCGCTGAAAAATATTATATCGACTCTATCGAAAGAGTTTATGAAACATATCCTTATGATGGCTCACTAAAAGAAAGAATACAGTGGGAATTAAGTTCCTCTTATTTAGATCTCCATTTATTTGAAAATGAATACCCTAGAACTAATGGGTATGTTATATTTTCTGCTGATGGCTGGGGCACTTTAAGCTCAACCAATAGTGGCTACGGGCAGCCCGCGTCGTCGGAATACATCTTCATCAAAGGAGGCCCACACACCTCTCAGCGCAGCAAAGAAAAAGATATCCAAGACACAGATGGAACTTATAAAAGCGGTTACGCCAACATTTGGGATCCGGATAAGAACAGAGAATGTAATTTAAAAATTGGCGGTGTTACTGGGAACACTGTTGAGTTTTGGATGAAAAAGAGTGAATTTGTTAAGACGCTAACTGGCCGCGAAGTAATATTCGATCTTTATACAAGCGAGTATATCTCTTCTAGCGATAACTACGGGCGCCTCACAATTGAAATGACAGGCACAACGAGCGCCTCTCCATTCAGGGTTACATATATGTCGGGGACTGCTGGGTTTTCGTATGAAACCATCGGATCTTCGATTACTACATCTTCTGTCGCGGATGACGCATGGCACCATTATGCATTTGCTTTTAAAAATAACGGCAGTGTTGTGGAAACTAGCTTGTTTGTTGACGGCGCCTGCAATGAAACAGTTTTTACTGGTTCCGCCGTTAATAATGTTAGCGGCAACCTAAACGCAACCATCGCTGCATTAGCTGCAGCCCCATCTGGCACCTTTACACCCGCCGTCGGCTGGGGCAAACTTTCTGGATCACTAGACGAATTCCGCTTTTGGAAAGCCCAACGTACCTCTCAGCAAATTGGCCGACAAATGATTGAGCCTGTTGGTGGCGGTACGAATACGGATGATGCAAATACTACCTTGGGGGTATACTATAAGTTTAATGAAGGCATCACATTGACCGCCTCCACCGATCAAACTATTTTAGATTATTCTGGCAGAATAAGTAATGGTACTTTTGAGGGCTATAATTCCGCGGCGCGCAGCACGGGCTCGGCCATGGTTGATTCGGGCAAGGTTAATAACGAGTTCAAGGACCCAATCCTTTATAGTTTCCACCCAGACGTGCTGTCCCTTAGAAAAACACGACAAGATGAAGGCCGCATATATGACTATTCCAATAATGCATCAATATACCATTCGCTGCCAACTTGGATTATAGAAGAGGATGAAGTTAGAGAACACTCTCCATTAAGAAATCTTACACAAATTATTGGTAGCTACTTCGACACCTTAGCCAGCCAGATAGAATCTATACCGAAGTTCAAGCAAAAAAATTATTTAAGCTCCAGCTTCAAGCCATACCCCTTCGCAGACAGATTATTAGAATCTGTAGGCTTTTCATATTTCCCTGAATTGTTTTCGGATGCGACCGCACTTCAACATTTTAGAAATAGAGACGATGTATCTCTCTTTAAACAAAAACTATATGATGTAAAAAACCGCATATACCAAAATATTTATAATAATATTGTTTATATATATAAAACAAAAGGAACAGAAAAATCTTTTAGAAACCTTATTCGCTGCTTTGGATTAGATGACGAAATATATAAAATTAATACATATGGCAATCGCACGACTTACCAATTAAAAGATAATTATACATCAGTAGCAGAGTTTAAAAAATATGCTAATTTCTCGTTAACTACCACTAAAAACGCAGTAGTATTTCCGTTTTCATCAAGCACCAATCCGAACTCTACATCATTTATTTCTGCTAGTCTGGGAGACGCTTTAGAGACCACTGGCGGCCTCGCCCTTACAATGGAGACTGAAGTAGCATTTCCGCGACGACACAGCCTCGCGGCCTCGAATACGGTAGTTCAAGCTGGGACGGGCAGTAGTAAATCTTTTAGAGCATTTTCGCCATTTAAAACAGCGTCCCTTTTTGGAATGCATCAAGTTGAGGGCACTACTGAGAACAATTTGACATGGGCAGCCACTGATTATGCAAATTTTCAAGTTTATGCGATAAGAGATACCGAATTTTCAAAGAGATGTCAATTTGTGTTGACTGGAACAGCAGACTCCGTTATACCCACGCTCAGCAGTAGCTATTTTAATGCCGTTTTCGACGATACTCGATGGAATTTTTCTGTAGCAATAAAACCAACAAAGTATCCCGAAGCAATGCTCCCAAGTGGATCCAGCGGATCGACATGGGATGTAGAATTTTATGGTGTAGAAAAAGTACTTGATATTGTAAAAAACGAATTTTTTGTAACATCCTCAATCACTACGATGCAGGGTACTCGATTTATGACAAACCCGAAGAGCGTCTATATCGGTGCACACCGCACCAATTTTTCTGGGGGACTGCTACAAAGCTCAGATGGAAACATCTCTTCAACGCGCGTGTGGATGACTTATATCCCAACTGGCACAATAAAACAGCACGCACAAGACGTAAAAAATTATGGCAGTCCAAACCCTTATAAGAGTGCGTATTTGTACCAGACGACCATGTCCGGAACGCGAGTACCAGAAATCCACACACTGGCTTTAAATTGGGAATTTAGCACCCTAACCACATCAGACGCTAGCGGCGAGTTTGTTGGTCATGACTTTTCTTCTGGGTCTACAAGCCTTCAAAACCGTTATAACTGGATTGGCAATATCATAGGAAAACAATATTTACCAAAAGGATATGCATTCCCAACCGACTCTTCGAGTTCTATTAATAGAAAATATATCTATTCTGCCAAAAAACAATTACCAGAAATGGTTAATAGCTCAGACATGGTTAATATTTTGGAAGAAGACGACAAGTTTTTTAATAAAGTTAATTTGGCGCGCCCCACGAATTATTATATGTATATTGAAAAAAGTATGTATCAGACCATATCTGAAGAAATGATAAAAATATTTTCATCGATCAAAGATTTTAATAATTTAATCGGAGAGCCAGTAAATAAATATCGAGACAATTATAAACACATGGAGAAACTCCGCGGCCTGTTTTTCGAGAGAGTCGGCAACACGGCTGATTTAGATAAATATATTGATTTTTATAAATGGGTTGATCAAACATTAGATTCGCTTCTTGGCAATTTAGTGCCCGCCTCCGCAGATATTAGTGATCAATATGGTAGTAATATTCGGACGTTGGTAGAAAGCCATGTGCTGGAAAGAAATAAATATAAATGGCAGTACCCGACACTTGAAGACAAAACACCATCGGCAATTGAAGGGCACGTGCTTGGAATTAATGAGCTTACTTATAATTGGAAATTTGGCCATAGCGGCAGCGATCAGGGTCAGAAATGTCGCTGGTGGAAAGAAAGGGCAGAAAGAACAGATGCGTTGTCCAGCGGGGACACAAACATTGACAACGATAAACAAACAATATTAGATTCAATTAATAATGAAACAAATGCCAGTGATTATACTTTATACGACAACGCGAACAGCACAGCTTATTCTGGATCGACATATGCAATACGTCGTTTGGCAAAACCGTATAAGTTTGATGTGCGCGACACCAGAGCAATAAAAGGCGGTATAAATTTTCACCCAAACAAAAAAGTCACTTACTATAAAGAAACTATGAAGCGTTTCGAACCCAACGAAATTGAGCCCTACATCGTCGTCGAAACATATAATTTACCCGGGTGCGCGGATGATCTTTCTGGTTCAAATAAAGTAATTAAATTCCCGCTAGATGCAAACAACGCTAGTTTTAACCTGGACACTTTTAACAGAGCCCCCGGCAGCTTGCTGGCGCCTTTTAATATTATTAGCTCTTCTGTCGGGCCTCAAACGGGCTTGAGAGATCTTAGATCTGATGCAACACTTACCAACATACATCATGATGTTTATGGTCCGGACTATGAACATCCAATGCAAGGGCCTTTTACTGAAAAACATATTGGCGGAAATCAACATAGACACCACCCCGTAAATATCGGAAGCGATGAGCACCCAAACCGCGGCGAAGCGTGGTCTATCGATCAAGAAGGCGGCGCTTTGTCGGAGAATGGTGTAACTCTTATAAATCCTTTAATCTCACAGGCGGATGGCGTAGGGTTGCAACTTCCAGATCCAAATTTACCGCGCGCAGTTTTCTTTAGAGAACCAATGGCCAAGCGCCCTGTAAATATTAGAAATATTCAGCAAGTAACAGGGTCTAGAATACTTGGCAATTATGTTAAAGATTATGAAATATTAATGACATCTGGTCGTTCAATTAATAATCGTTATTTTGTTAAAAACGAAGGAGTCTCTGGAAGCGCAGGTAACGTATTTGCCGTAAGCGGCGTTTTAGATTATAATCTACCCGGCGGAGCAGCCTCTACGGTTAACCGAACACAGGTAGTAAAAAACGGTGTGACGTCTTCCGTGCGCAATGACTATATTATTGTAAATAGATTTTCTGCGCCTGGCGACCCATCTACCATGGGATTAGGCTTCTTAGACATTGAATCTCAAGAATATTCAATTTATAATGCATTGCCCTGGCGTAATTTAATTGTCAGAGAAAGTTTACATGAATTGTTTATTGACCACACTAAACAGTTCGGCTTTTTCAGTGACGCTCAGAACTCAGCTAGTTGGGTATTGGCAGGTGAAACCTATCCCGGTACTAGCGGCTCAGTATCGGCAGCTAACTATGAAGGTAGCGCGTCCTTTCATAAGGTCAATAGAAATCCCCGACGCGTAATTAAATATAATGGAACTGGCGACGCGTCGCCCGTAGTGACGGGCACAACTTACGATAATTGGTATGTACAACATCAAATTCCACAAACAGATTTGCAATATGCTTGGATTACGTCAAGCATAGTTAGTGACTATACAGGGTCAGCACTTTTTGGCTTCGAACAGCCAAATTTTGACAACGCAAGCTTGGCTTCTACGGATATTACATTTTGTAGTGCTAGTGATTTTGGCGCATATTATGCCTCCGGCGATCCCCCCAACTGGGGGAAAACACGAGCCCTCGCCGGCGGCTTTGTTCCAACAGACTTTGTAGGAATAAATGCGAGTATATATGATCCTATTTCTGGAAGCGAAAATATTTTAGGATATCCAGCGAACCTGTCTGTATTAAATTACTTGAATTACGGCGCGCCAGATGGGACTACCACCGACGGCGATGACGCCTCGCCTCGTGCCGGCGGCTTCATTAATGAGTTCTCTTCGGAGAACAAAACACAAGTTTTAAATTCTCTTATTCTCCACCGCCAAGGACCTTACGGGTGGCCTTCATGGAAACAAACTAGAGGTGGCGAGCACCCCATTATCCGCGCGCACAGAAAAGAAAATCGGCTTTCATTTGCGAAAAATATTTCAATTGACGGTCCTCCTCCGTTTGACCCAACTGAGTTGGGCATCCACATTTTCGGCCAAATTGGCGGAAAAAATCGAGATATTTTAGTATCTCAAATCGAGCCGCCACTCTCTTCAAAGTTCAAGCCGGTCACGCACAATTTACAAATTAAGACATCGTGGGGAGAAACACCAAGCACAAACAAGATTAAAGTTCGCCATTCTTATGGAAACGAAAAAACCAATTTCCCCCAGAAAGTATTAGGGTCCATAGACTTGGATAAAGTAGACTATATTTATGTACCAGCCGGCCAAGCCGGCCAATTAATAAGCGACCACCCAAAAACATTAATTTACGATTCTTTACATAAATTTATCACAAAACCAAGTACTGCAAATCCAATAGAAGAGTTTATCAATTTACAAATTGAAGAAACAATTTATCCTCGCGAACATTATACATATTTGAAAAGTACTAGACAGCGCGACAATTTTGCAAACAGCTTCTGGCGAGATACAAGAAACGCTAGAAACACGGACTTGATGACAGACAGGCCAAACTCACAAGGCCCAACAGTCTCTCAAAGTATGTGGCCACTAGACGGCCGGTCAGACACATCGGCAAAGACTTTAACCTCATCTTATGGTATCGAGGGGGAACTTCAAAATGGGTATAGTTTGTTCTTTTCGCCATCTGATATTAATGCTGACTTCCGGTCGCCAATGGCCGCGGCGACTTATGCTCGTCGAATACCTGAGAGCCACTCCAATGAAAACGTGAATGTTATTTTTGCCGGGGACACCGCATGGGAAGCCGCCACACAAGCAGGTGTAAATCCTTTTTATAATGATTATGCTTCATACGTTGAGGAGTTAAAAAGGATCGGCAAAGACTATGGGATTGTACCAGAATATAGAATTAGTGAACAAATGAACTATCTCTGGACTCAAATTACAGGCACCTCGCATGACTTTGATAATCCACCAACGTCAACGGCCTATCTCACGCTGACAGGCTCTACGCTTAGTAGTAGCGATGACAAAACCTTTTATACAGTGTACACGTATAGCGATTTTATGAAACACTTTAAGGAAGTACAAGATGACAGCTTGCAGTACGGAGCGGTGCCGACAGAGTTAACACTTGAGTGCGAAGCATTAATTAAGTTCTTGCCATATGATGGGTTTTACCCGTCCCAAAGAACAGTACAGTTAGCAGAATTGTTTAGTCAGTCTTATGGGCCCACCGCCGAGTTGGCAGGCGATGATGCCAATTGGAGGACCGCCATGGCGCCTCTCTTTTCTCCCGGCATATTGTACAATTCAATTAAATCTGGCATCGCAGTTGATTATCCGATTGCCACTGGGTCTGTAGGACATAATCTTTTTGTTACTGGAGCAATGCCTGCAGGTGGTTTTACAACCGATACGCGCGACGACGGAGACCCACGCCTAAGTGGTACCTTCGATTACAGAGTGCCCTTTGAAGCCTTAATTGACCCACTCGATGCAAATTTCAGTCAAGTTATAGACACAGAACCACATCCATCCGCGTCTATTGACAGCACCGCTAGTTTCAATAGTGCGCACACGCCCCTTTATGGGTATGCTATAAATAACTTTTTGGCAGAAGTACCATCATTCTTTTTAAAGAACGGCGCCCTGACTTCGTTGACATCGGGCAAAGACATTAACACCATAACCGCTACACCTAATACTGATTACAAAATGAGAATTGCCTGTAATAATGGAAAGGTTATGGTGAAGGAGCTGTTCACAGATTATCCCGGCGCTCTGTCCTCATCACGACACGCGCAAACACCATCTTTTATTTATAACAGACCAAGAACAGTCATGTATAATAGATCGTTCAACACATCTAGCGGCGAAGATTTCACGTTACGCCACGTAGGTAAAAAAAGCCGTACGATATCCTACGGGTCGTCCTTTGGGCCTCCTTGCGATGCACCATATCGCGATGGCCCGACATTATTGTCAGAATCCCATTTCGATGCATTCACGCCCCCTTATTACAATGGCTATAGTCATATTGAATTAACATTCCGCTCGGGAATGGATGGGAAAATGAACATATCAGATATTAAAGGCGCACTCACGCCATCTCAAATTTCTGTTTTTAGGGAAACGACAAGAGAATCTGGTTCGGGAGAGGGCACGTGCGCAGGAAGAAGCGCCATGTCTATTACTGCGTCTTTGAACTGGGGCCAAGTTGTAAGCACCGATGACCCGATAAGTGGAGAACCTGGCGCCGGCGGCGACAGATGGGTGATACAGCCTAAGTGGGAATGCCCCATACTAGATTTTAACAGTTCTAGTATCACACTTCCGACTTACGGATCTGGCTCAGTAGCCAAAGGAATGTGGCACCAATACTCATCCGTTGTTCCAGGGAGCATGAATTCTATATATATGAGTGTACAAGATGTACCTGGGTATCCAGAAGAGCAATCCTTAAGAAAACTATTAGGTTTTAATACCACTAATAGTTGGGCATCACTTGGCCTTCCCGCACAAAAAAAGACAATTAGCGAAGCGGTTGTGGCAATTCCATTTTGGCCCGATACTCACGCTGTTACTACCGGCGGAAAAAACTTTTTTGACATTGACATTAATACAATTAAATGGGCAGAGCAATTGATAGATATGAAAAAGGGTGGCTTTCTTGGCAAAAAAGCAGAAGCGGAACTCATGAGTACTTGGTATTTAGATGGTCAGATCAACCCCGAAGTATTAGAATTTAAGCCGGCCAAAAGCGCTATTGACATGGTTAGGACAATGAAAAAGTATGTTATTCCGCCTCAATTTGATTTTTTACGACCTGGCGCACAAATAAATCCTTTTGCAATGTTTATTTTTGAGTTCGAAACAACACTTACGAGAAACGATTTAATAAACATTTGGCAGAATCTATCACCGAACGACCCCAAAAACCCGTCGATAAATAACAAAAGCTTAAGCCACGCGGTAACTAAAAGGGCGACAGCACCGTTCGGTTGGCCAAACAAGAAAGGCCTCAATTTGTTAAAGCGCAAAGATTCGCTTCAGGAGGCAAAGAATAACAACGATAGCAATTGGAAAGGGTTTGATTTGCTAAATGAACGCCCAGCAGAAGGGACAACCGACGATATAACTTCTCCACTTCCAGATCCGGCAGATAACACGAATCTCCCCTTCCCGTCCGAGATACAGTGGTTAGTTTTTAAAGTAAAACAAAAAGCAAAAACTAATTATTATGACTTGACGGCCACAACTTCTGATGATGATAATGAGGGTAGCAACATTCCATATTATAGCTTTAACTGGCCATATGATTTTTTCTCTTTGGTCGAGATGATTAAAATAAATGCGGCATACAAATTAGAAAGTGATCCTACGAGCCCATATGAACTGGGCCCACCGCTAGATCCCAACGCCCCAGAAGAAGAGATTATTATGAATTCGGATGACGAAACCGGTATACCGTTTAACCCCTTTGCTGCCGGCAGCAAGCAAGCTTCTAACAATATCGCCACTACCGCCGCCACCACGCTCCCAACGCCGGGAACCGTGTCAGAGTTTAATCTAAACAAAGCCGCCGCAGGCCCACTCGGCGCGCGCCCCTCCGGCACGAAAAAGAAAATTACTTTTAATCCGCACATGGCAAATATTAAGTACATTCCCGCGGTATTACCTCCAAAGACTGGGAAAGGCAAGCGAAATCGAAAAGATAAAACGGGCCCCAAAGGCGGTAGAAGTTAATGAGCTTTCTAGACCCCAAAGAAAGAGTTATTGATTTGCAATTAACTTCATATGGAAAATATTTGTTATCTATCGGACGTTTTAAGCCAGTAGAATATGCTTTTTTTGATAGCGATATTATTTACGACAGGCGCTTTGCCCAGGCGACCGCCGAGTTGCAAAGCGAGGCCGAGGGGCGCATCCAAGAAAACACACCGCGCCTTGCGGCACAAACAATTTATAGACCAACAGAAGTTGGCGTTTTTGCCACAAATGAAAACTTAAAATATAATTTAATGCCAGGCGTTTTAGCCGACAAAGCAAACAAAGTATCACAGACACCGGACAAATCGTACATATTCCAGGAGCCAATTGGTAATTCTGCTTATAATTCTAATAATGTAGCCGCATGGAACATAGGGTTCTTGAAAGCGGAGCTTGCTAGTTCGATCTCCGCTCTAACCCCGGATTGCACATCAACAAGTTGCCCATGGCCCGGCCCAACTCTTTTCACCCCACAGCTATCATTGTCTCTTCAATATTATATTGAAACGTATGAGCCGAACATGGAACAGCAAAATTCAGATAAATATTCCGGAATTGACGTTGTTGAGGACACTGTTTACGATACAAATATGCCAATCATGTTTCAAGACGAATCATACTTGATTTATAAAGACGACTTTGCTTTGTTAAAAATAGAAGAGGCAAATACTGAATTTTTAAAAGAAAATTTTGAACTAGAAGTTTATAAAATCGAAACCATCGAGGGAACAAAAGAAGACGCAGATGGTAATAAAGTGCCCACGTATACTGAGTCGTTGGTGCCACTATACTTTGAAGGAGATGGCGATAACATAGATAAAACTTCTCGTGTCGATTATTATTTTAACGTTGACATTGATTTTGAAATAAATGAAGAAGAATATTGTAAGCTAGCCAAAGCTCAAGGCACTCAAAACAAAATTAAAAACATTTATAATGATAAAGTATTTAATTGTGAAAGCAGGGAAGAAACATTGCGCTCTTTAAATATATATGCCACCAATGAAAACCAAGATCCAGGAGATATTTGCGAATGAGCACTTCTAATTTCGAACTTAACGGCCTTATGGATTCTGTTTTACCGAACATTTATATTAATAGAATCACCTTAGAGAAACTAAATTCACGGCCACTTTCTAATAATAAATATGATATGACACCGCACATTAATCAAACATTGCTTCCAAAAATAAAGCAAAAGGTCGACCTGGGTTTTGACCCCGAGAATCCTGACTGGGAAATGATGACAGTAACAGCACCGTCTTTCACTGCAGACTATGGCGGTTTTAAAAATGTATTAAAAGTCACTCTTGATATGTTTTTAGAGATTCCCAACATTGATGATAATAGTTTTTGGGATATGATTTTCACCGAAGACATGATCAATTATTTAAGCATTAGAACGCGATTTTATAGTGGAAAAGCAAAAGAATATTATATGCAAGAAACAACTGGCCACATCACAGATCCCGAGGACGCAACGAAAATAATAGATACACCATTAAACGAAGTTATCAAAGCCATTAGCAGTATTAATAATCTCGAACAAGCATCATCCACCATCAAAGAACAATATAAAGAATCCCTACCAGATGGCACTTCGGTTTTTAAAATACCCATTCAAGTGACCACCCAATTGGGCAATGACACCGCGTTTCCTACTGATTTGGCGGTCTTGGCACAATGTACTTTGGATCTTTCACAAGCAGAAAACTTGCCGGTCTCTTTACAAAGCCAGACGTCTGGCCGACTCGCCACCGAAGTAATTATCAAAAACAACAAAATTCAAGACAAGGGAATGATGTTTTTCATTTCTAGCAAGCAAGACGATGGCACTTTTGATCACCTTAAGGGGCAGATTTGGCTTGGCGAAGTTCATAAGCATAATGATAGATATATGGTTGGTAGTGCACATAGTGATAGCCCGCATCCCTATTTAGATTATGTTATTGTACCAAACAATCGCATACAAGACTTTAGACAAATATCAGTTTTGCAAAAACAATCAATCAACTTTACTCCAACTACAAACTTAATATTCGGAGGAAGCTATACTGATCTGCAATCAACAAGAAATAGCGCAGTTAAATCTCTTGACAACACAGCAATTTTTTCTGATTTGATTTCTACAACCACTCAGGATGGAAAGGTAAAACTATTTTTTAGTGTTGATTGGGGCAGACTAATCAAGAAGCATTGCGCGGTACCGGCTTTAATAGACAAGTTGGCGCTCAGTGATGGCGCCAAGCTAGCAGAGTTCTTTGTTTCTACGGCGAATGGCGGGAAAGGAAGTCCCGCCGGCGCCCTTTCTTTTAGGATCTTTAGAGAGGAAATAGGAATGCCAGTGAATGTAATAAATGATAATAGAGAACTGATTTATGATGGCTTTCCGAAGATATTTTATAAGAAAAACGATAAAAAAGATGGCGTGCCCACTTCTTCTTTGATTCCCATTCCCCTCTATGTGGAAAGCAGCTACAATGGTTTTATAAAGAGCTATTCTTTCACAGACTATCGCAAAGGCCCCGATTCAACCGCCATGTTTAAACCAAATCATGACTCGGGCAAATTTAAATATTCGATTGAAATTGTTGTTCACGATCCCACTATACCATATTTAACCAAACAGCTTTTGATAGCACAACAAGGTGTCAGCACCTTAAAAAAGCTTGTGACACTTACCAGCGGACAGGGATCAGAAACATATTGGAATAAATATCTGGGGAAATTTAATAATACACTTAACGCAGAGTGGCTCAAGATTCCTGTCGAAGGGACTGTTCCGAAAGCAATAGAAGTATTTAAGTTCATGACAAGCATGATGCGCTCTAATTATACTTCTTCGACTGCAGAAATTAACACGGCTGATTCTGAAGAACCTACAAATTTAGATTTGATGGCGGCTTTACAGCCCATGATAGATCCGGATACAGCTTCCCCTTCCTCTATAGCCGCCGTCTATGAAATATTTACTACATTAACCTCTCAAATAAAAAGCTTTATTGAGTCCTTTTCCGTTGCTAAGCTCCCTAAAGCTTCAGAGGGCACAGACGCAAATGGAAGCCCTATCTTAAAACAATTTGCTAAAATGCCTGTAGGAGCAAGCCTCCCCCAGCGAAAGATTAAAGTTAAGCACACTTTTGACAAATTATCTGAAATTGTTGATACAACTAATATGGACGCCGGCCACGATATTTTTGCGACCTGGGCGGGCCACTCTGAAATGGATATTGGTTTAAAACTGATGCACGCCGATGACTATGTAAATGCCTCCCAAACTGAGCATGAACGGTTTTTTGGCGACGAGTTTCCCGATGCGATCACGGTCTTTTTTAATATAAGAAAGCAGGGAATCCCAACGCCAACGTCACTGATTAGTTCGGTTGGTCGTTTTTTTACGGTACCGGAAGATGTAGAAAAAACAGAAACGCCACACACGAAGCTTCCGGAGACTATCATGAGTGTTGATGATGGTGAGTTTTCTTATTGGAAATTGGCTAATAATATAATTCGCTACAAATTTGGCCTATTTGGAAATCCCGATGAGAAATCTTTTTTGGGTTATGAAAACATGCACGCTGCGGAAAAGGCCGGCGATACTGGCGCCATTAATGACAAAATGGAAAGAGTACTCAAAAGCTATCAGTCACTATCACACCAGGGCGCCATATTCAGTCATCGCACACCCGTCCTTCCAAAATACAACCTCCCGGAAGCGGGAAGCAAGGCCGACACAGAAACAGAAGGCTCCCCGAAGGTAAGCACTAATGCACTACCATGGGCAAAAAATATAGGTCAAGAAAGATTTTTGTTATCATTAATTATGCAAGACTATTTTGATTTAAGTTTCGATGACAAGAAGCTCGGAACGTTTAATACAGGCAACAAATTAGCTCCAATTTGTAAACAATTTGCAGCGCTCGCAGACATGTTTCCGGTGGACACCCCATGGGAAAAGATTCGGGATGCTATCAAAAAAGGAGTTGGCGCATCACGGCCGGGCGCCCCGGGCGAGATCGTAGTGCCCGGCCTGGATGACCTCCCCAATCAAATAAAAACGTTAATATTTAATAATTTTGACGCGACCGGCCAAAACATGCAAAATAAATTAAACGTGAACGTTTCATACGCAGATGATAATAAATTCAACACTCTCTATAAGACACAAACAATGTTTGCTAGCAAGTTTGGTGAATATTGGTTTAAACACCAAAACTTGTTTGAGGTAGAATATTTGAGTAGTTTTGGGTCTTCTGTGGCAATTCCGCCCACAGCAGGGAAAAAGGCGCCCCAACGTTACGAAGACCTTAATAGATCTTCTGTTAAAGCGCTAAACTGGCAACCACTAACGCTTACAAGGGCAGCTGCACTAGGGGGCGTTGGTGGCAAAAAAGTATTATTATGCCGGCTAAAAAGATATAAAAATCCGGTTTTTAACCAAAAAGCATACGATGTTTTGGGACTCCCCCTCTACGATGAGTACTTTTTCTTATCTTTCAAGGCCCCTAAATATTTCGATGCAGTAAGTCTGAAGCAGACTATGGCAAACTTAGGAAAAGAATATATAAAGCTCGACTAATTATTTAGAAAGGAAAAAATTTAATGGCACTCACAATAACCCAGTTATATGATCCAAGCTTCTTATCGCAACTAGGTCCCGAATATGTTTGCACAGGATTTATGTTTGATGAAAATATTCAAATGGAATCTATAGAATCACAATTATCAAAAGAGGGTTTTATATCAGGAATCAAAATTGCTGGCCCGGGCGGCGCTGAAGAAATTGCAGCAAAAAAGGGTGAAGCATCGCACACCACGGGAAAGAAATACTAGACAATGACCGAAGAAGAACAAAAAGAGTTTGAAAAGAAGTGGAAGGAAGCAGAAGCGGGAGGTCAAGCAACTAAAGCCCAATCGGCTCAATTAATTTGTATTCCCGGGAATGTTCCCTATCGAATAAGAGAGTATCTGGATCCTGAAAACACCGCCGATAAATCTGCAGGCGAAGTTATTGTTGCTCCCGCCGCGGCCGGCAGCATTGCAGCGATAGAGGGGCTGACTACTTCAGAGGCCACACCTATTTATCTTCATTTTCCTTATAACGCTGGGAGCGATAACCCAATCATCCCCCATGGCGCGCCCAATTTTCGACCGCTGACCAGTGATTCTATTGACTTAATAAGAAACGATTTTTTTTCGTTTTTCGACGACAGGAGAGCTGGAGACTATATGCACGCGGAGTCGTGGGCAGAAAACAGTTCTGGGGCCCAGCGCATCGCCCTAAAGAAACAGGCCGGCGGCACATGGGGCGGCGGCGGATATTGGGAAAAGATGGATATTGGAAATCCGGACATTAAGTTTAATAATGTTTCATATACTTTACAATCAGAATATACACTGGGAGGCGGCGCATGGAATGGGAGATTGAGGTATTTTAAACCAACAGCATACGCATCCTATGGCACCAAAGCACAGTTAATAGAGATGACGTTACCGGGCCCCGACACCTGGGCTGATGAAAAAAAAATCAACGGAGGCGGCTATTATCACACGGTTCCAGGATCTTCACCTTTGGTTACATTATGCGTCGGATCACTCGGAAACCCAGAATCATGCCACACACACAACGCAGTGCTCGCGTACATAGACTATAAGTCTGCTGGTGGCCAATCGGCTGGTGAATCTGTCAAAACTATATTTGGTGCTATGACCACAGAAGATATTATCGCGATCACTAACGCTGTGGACGCCCTCCAGAACCAATCATTTTTTGATGGCACTTTTGTATTAAACAAGCCATTCGTTGAAAAGGCGTATAGCGAAGCGCTTGGAGAAAAAATAGGATTATCTGATCCTGTGAAAGTTCAAGCACATTATAATTTTTATTTAGTGCCGTACGAAAACATTACCAAAGACAACACAAATATCCCAATAGGGTCCGAGCCTGTGTTATTGCCCAACTTATATGGTATAATGGTTGACGCAAAAAATGAAAATAACAATGGTTATATGTTTAAGCACGCAGACAATTGGCAATACCACACTGATAATGAAACCAGATGGGGAAAGATCACTACCGACCCCGCAGAGGCCGCCAAGTATGGAACCAAAGTAAAATGGGGATCATTTACACAACCAGGCGCGGGAGGTTCAAAACAAATAGATACCCACAATGAATATTTAAATAAATTTGCCATGAAACTAAAGGAGTCCGCCACCGCCGAAGACTGGTCGTCGCAGAAAAGCGTCATAGGCAAAAAAAAATATAATACAACCGGCTTATCAGCGTATCAACTAAAAGACTTTATGGATGAAGCAGATGGAATCAAAAAGTTTTTTCCCATGTATGCTAATATAGAAATCCCAGCATCCAATAAAGGTAAATTTGGAAAAATGCTTTATGATGCCGACATGTTTGATCAATTTATGCAGTTAATGATGGCAGTAATACACCCACAGCCAGGGAATGCGATGGTAGCTTCAACTATCAAAACTGCTATAGTAAAAAAAGATTCTACTATATCTAGCGTCTTTGAAAATCTAGCTGATGCGAATAAACCGAACGTGGTTTTGAGCCAACAGCAGGATAGTCTTTATTATGAGCCACTCATCGCAATATGGTTGAACAAGTTTTTAGAACAAGACTCAATGCCGGATGTAGATAGTGTGTCTCACCAAGATTTTAAAACTTTTGTGAACTCAACGGATCTGACGCTCTCCAATCCAAAGGCTCACATGGCCACGGCCAACGAACACAATCGTCCTTTCCCTGTCTTCGGCAAAAAGAGTGTACCTGTAAATTGGATTAACAATATAAAGTGGGCGTTAAACAAAAATAAAATTTGGCAATTTATTAAAGAAAAAACAAGAAGCGTAAGTGACATATACGAGGGCAAGCTTGCACACTCTGAAGTGTTGTTTTATGAAATAGTAAAGTTCCATCGCACACCGAAGAATACCAGCGACACTTTTATTCAAAATATATTTTTACCAAACGCGCCCGGGCTCGAAGTATTAAAATATGTGGATACACAAGTGAAATTTGGTCAAGAATATTATTATCAAGTTTACGCACATACACTGGTGGTTGGAACACAATATGAAACCAAAAATGCCCCGCAGGCATCGCCCAACGACGAATGGTCTGGGCCAACGGGCGCCTCTAATTCTAAATATCTCTTTGATTATAAGTTTGCACCTTCGATTCATTTGATGAGAGTGCCTTACTATAACACTTATGTAACAATGGCGGGGGCAGTACTACACGGCTTCAACCCCTCCACCAATACCAAGCTCCGGAGCTACTATAAAAATGAATTGGAAGCTACACCCATTTGGGACAAGCCACCAGTATTTCCGGATATAGTATTTCATCCTTTATATGGTGAAAAAAATAAAATATTAATAAATAGTAATTTTAATGTCGGTGAATATGACTTGGAGCCAATTCCTGTTGACGGCAAAGAGCAAGAAAATTTAGATGTTATTAGAAGAAACCAGAAAAAGCTTGAAGGCCCGGTAACTTTTAGAGGCGACGACTTTTGCGGCCACATCGAAGTATTAAGAATAGAAAAGAAGCCTCTAGCATATAGTGACTTTTCACCAACAGAGAATACAAAGATAGCCATTTTGGGTGGTACTTCTCATTTTGGGGAGATCATAGAACAAGAACCAAACAAAGAATATTATTATATGGCCAGAGCCATAGATAAACATGGAAACTATTCTAACCCATCTCCAATATACCAAGCAAGGATTGTAGCCAGAGAAGGCGAAGCACCGTATACTATATTTAATATGTTCTTTATTGAAGAGGTGGAAGAGAAAAAGCCAATTAAAAGAAAAAATCTAATGAAATATATAAGAATACAACCTTCTTTTGATCAGTCTTTTTTAGATTCAAATCAAGCATCTATTGATTATAGCACCGCTCAAGAATTTGAAAACAATGCATCGTTAGAGAAATATCTTGGAACACAGGTGGATAAAACTGTTTTCGGAGAAAAATTTAAATTTAGATTTACAAGCAAAAAAACTGGGAAAAAGTTTGACTTGAATGTTCAAGTACAAAATGTAGGGTTTAAACCCGGAGAGAACAAGAGCGCTTCGGGCGAACAAGAAAATTACAGTTCAGGAAAATGTTAATTAAAGTATGAAAAAACAAATAAAACTTACTATTTATCTAAAGTAAAGGAGTATTATTATGGGATTTTTGGACAATAGCGGTGATATTATATTAGATGCAGTTTTAACTGATGCGGGTCGTAAGAGATTAGCAGAAGGGAACGGATCCTTTAGGATTGCTAAATATGCTTTTGGCGACGACGAAATCAATTACAGCAACTATAATGCAAATCATGCTAGCGGCAGCGCATACTATGATCTAGAAATTTTACAAACTCCAGTCTTAGAAGCTTTTACCAACAATGCCGCATCGATGAAATCAAAGCTCGTTACGCTAACAAACAATAATATTCTTTACTTGCCGGTGATCAAACTGAACGACAAATCCGATAGCTGTCGAGCTAACACTACGATAGGATCCGGATCTCACGTGGTGGTTGTGGATTCAACAACTCAGGGAGTGTGGCGCGCCAACTCTACACCTAACGCTGGGGGGATGGGATATTATGTAGACGGCGTACAGCCAGGCGATAACAACTCACGATTTGTTAGATGTGACCAGGGTCTCGACACAACTGAGATACCCAACACTTTTAAAATTGATGCCGAACTTAATGAAAACCAATATATTATTGAGATTGATAATCGCTTTGGTTCGATAGTGTCCACTACCGGCATCCTGGACCAATCTTGGTCGTACCTCGACGATGACAATATTGCCAGTTATTTTTTGTCAACCGGTTATGTGTCCCCGACCACTGCAAAACCCTCCACAGGGACCGAGCCAGAGATCAACACGGCAATTGCCGGCCCAAGAGGCACTCATCTTACATTTAAAGTCCAAGCGTCTACTAACCTCCGAACGAGCGAATACTTGTTTGATAGGCTTGGAAGCAGCTTTGTGTTCAACGTTAACAACGCGTCTGCCGACGGATCCGTGACCGCGGCCACGCATACATTTAAACATATAGATACAATAGTGAGAGTTACTGGCGCAACAACGGGCTATAAGCTAGATATCCCGGTGAGATTTGTGAAATACAGCAGCTAAAAATAAAAGGAAGAAAAATATGGCTACTACATTTAAAACGTTTTTAAACAATGACATTGCGTCAACAAGAACATTATTGCACGAAGCAATCCCAATTACTGGATCGATTGTATCAGGAACATATACCGAAAATAATATTAAAAATTATGCTCATGGAATGTTTCAATCAGTTTATGATTATCCATATTTAAGTTCTTCAGCAAATCACATCTTTGATGTTACAGTAGGCATTTCTTCCGGAAGCGCGTTTCAGACAACAACATCGGCCGGCCCCGCCACCGAACCTCTTTATGTTTCAAGCCAATTTGCAAAGAAGCGTAATATTTACGATCAAATGGCACAAGTGCTTGTGCCCTATTCTTCTAGCGGGCAAGTTCAACGATTTGACCAGGATGGCAATATTGTTGCCGGCGGCGGAAAAATTAATGAAGCATTTTTTCTTAATTTTTCACGCTTGTTACAAAAAGATGAAATCAAAAAAGGTTCTTTTACAGCAACGTTCTTTACCGGCGGCGTTCCAACCGCAGTAAGTGCGGCTGCAGCCCAAGCTGAAATGACAATTGGTGATTATGGCGCCACCAGCAGCTTTAAAGTGAATTCCCCAACAGGAGAATATGGGTTGCTTTACACCAGCTCTGCTACACCCAACATAAACAGCGCTGTCGGCCATCTTTATTATCAAGCTGGTATTGTGGCTATAACCGCAAGCATTTTTAGTAATGATTTTCTTAAGCCTACTGATTTTTGTAAATTCGGCCCAATCCTTGAATCTGGCGACACGCACATCACCCAGACAGGCAGCTATAAAGCACTTTTATCGGGGTCTACGATTCAAAATTTTGCAGCCGGCATCAGAAATAGAATAAAAAATATTCAGTTCAACAACACTACAGAACTAAATTCAACAATTTATTTTTGCAGAGCCAACGTGGGAGATTGTAACTATTCTTCAAACCCAACGTATTTGACTGCTAGCAAAATCAGAGTTAAAGGAGATTTGCCGTTTGCAGAACCAGTTTCCTATATTACAACAATTGGATTATATTCTCCCAACAATGAATTGTTAGCTGTTGCAAAGGTTTCAGAGCCTCTAAAAAAGACTCCGAGTAACGAACTTACACTTCGAGTCAGACTAGATTACTAATGACATGCCTTATTACAAGTTCAAAACTAAAGATATCCTTCGCAACACCCTAAAAACACATCCAGAATATACATTTAATATTAATGATAGAAAAATATATTTAAATAATCAATTTACCCTTTCTGGCACTTATGTAGACAACGTTCCGATGGTGCCAGTTGGGCACATTAGTTTGTATGAGCTTAATGTCGACCGGCTAGCCACCAATAAAATTTACCCTTTTATAACAAAGGACGGCAACTTTACATCTATTGGAACGGTTACAAACGCCGACTATAATACCAGCTTTCAGTATGGCGACACAATCAGCGGCTCTTATCCCATGTCATCCAGCATTGTTAGAGAAAGATTTGTCGCCGGCCGCGCCAGCTCAGCAACATCTCACGTGGGAGCTTTGAAAAATACTTTAAACCACTATTCTTATATGAGCCCCCATTACCAGTACACCTCCTCTTATGGCGATATGGCACAAAAAGAGGTTAATTTAATAAGCATCCCATCTATCTTTTTTGATAGCGGAATCAAACCTGGAACCGTTGATTTAAAATTCTATATTAGCGGCACATTGGCGGGTCAAGTCACAGATAAGAACAAAAATGGCGAACTAGTTCAAGTAGCCGGATCAACATATGCCCAAACAAACGGTTCGGGCTCTGTCGCCGGCGTCGTTTTATACAATGAGGGGTTTGTCTTGTTAACTGGAAGTTGGAATTTAACAGAAGCTTCGTATGATTTTGGAGATATCACCCGCGCCGGCTCATGGCGCGATTTTGCAGCCGGCGCAAACGATAATCAAGACAATACATTGACGCCCTCTGCTAGTTTTGTTTTATCTTTTCAGGGAACAAACGAAGTTTCGACTTTGGCGATGCATGCCATAGCTCCAAGGGGTCAATTAAACCATTCTGTGAACCCAACATACAGATTATATGATAGTGCTTCTTTGGCAGTTGTAACGGGCAGTCATACGTATGCAGAGTCGGCGGATATCCCAATGAAAAATACAATAAGCAGTTCGTTTTGTAATTTTTCAGCGTCTTTCGCAAAACAAACATTTATTAGTAAAATAGGAATATACGATGATGAAAGGAATCTTATAGCGGTGGCGAATTTAGCTACCCCTGTAAAGAAAACTGAAGATCGATCACTCACTTTCAAATTAAAACTAGATATTTAGAGAATCAAACATATGATATTAGGATTAGACATTTCGACCAGCATTACTGGCTATACAGTGGTGGACTATGAAGGCAAGATCATTCGTTGCGATGCGTGGGACATACGCAATAAAAAGAAGTTCAATGGCCACTTTCAAAAAGCAAAATTTATAAAAGATGAGCTTTGCTTTCTAAAAGCACAGTACCCAATTAACCAAATTTACATTGAAGAGCCATTTATGTTTTTTAACTCGGGCGGCTCTTCTGCAAAAACAATGGCAGTTCTTCAAAAATTTAATGGAATTGTTTCTTGGCTTTGTTACGACATATTTGATCTCACGCCAAACTATGTGAGAGCAAACGAGGCACGCAAGCTTTGTGGTATTAGAGTCCAAAGAGGGCAGAAAGCAAAGAAAGTTGTTATGCAATGGCTGTTTGACAATGAGTCCGGTTTTAAGGTGGAATATACGTCAAAAAACAATCCGAAGCCTAAATACTATGATATGGCAGATTCAGTGGTAATTGCTAAAGCTGGCTACTATTTACTTAAAAAGCAGAACCCACAAGAAGATTGCTATAATAAGGAGCAAAAGAATGAAACTAAATAAGTCCAAACTTAAACAAATAATCAAAGAGGAGTTGCAAACCACTCTACTTGAAGACTGGGGCGACGACAGCGGATGCGGTGAAACGTCATGTGAACAGATGAACGATGATATTGATATGCTGCAAGATCAAATTGAGTATCTTAAGAATATTATCAGAGATCTTGGTGGGACGGTACCGGGGTGAAACTAACTAAATCCAAACTCAAACAACTCATCAGAGAAGAGATACAAAAATCTTTGCAACCACTGCAAGAACAGGGAAAACCGTGTCGACCCATGAGAGGTGTTTATGGCAAACTTTGGGAACTCTTAAAAGAGTTTGCCGGCCGTTTTCGCCTTCCGCGAGATGTTAAGAAGGATTTGTTCGGGACAGAAGAAACGGAAGAATGGAGCTGCCCGGGCCGCGCCGACGTCATGCCAATAGCCGAAATGGTGATCAACATGATTGCAAAGCAATGGCAAACAGAGGCTCGAAATCATGGCGCAACCGATCCCGAATGTAGTGGCGCGCCATATTATGATGGCTGCATGAATTTACGAAAGATTTTAGCATTAGAAGCAAAAAAGAGAAAGGGCGCCCTCCGGAACCCCCGGGCAGCAATTGCTTATATCCAAACATTTTGGGGCGCCTCCGAGTCGCGCATTGCACAGAAATTCCCATACCTTCCGGAGTAAAACTATGAAACTAACTAAATCAAAGCTTAAGCAACTTATTAGAGAAGCATTCGAAGACGAAGAAGATTTTTTAGCAAAAGTTCCTGAAGGTGAAGAACAAGGTGTAGAAGACGACGATGGTGGTGAACCTTGGATAAAAGAGTTAGAAGACTTTATGTCGCTCTCCGCCGATTTATATGATTCTTTACCAGATGAGGGAAAAGGATTTATGACGAAAAATTTTCAGATGTATGCTGAAAAGTGGGAAGAAGAGCTAGAGGGCGACACTGAAGAAGAATACGAAGAAGACGAAGGCGAATATGAAATGCTCCCACGCGGGGAAGATCCAATGGGCCGCGGCCGCCAAACCAGCCAATTAAGAAGAAAGTCTACTAACTGGAGACCAGGAGAAGACTTTTATGGAATTGAGTAAATAAACCCTTGACTTCTTAAATTACATTTGATAATATTTATACATGCACTTTGACAAGCTTCGAATTCTCGAAGAAATACTAGGAAACAATTACCGATCAAACGATGAGCACTTATTCTTTTGTCCGCTTTGTAAACACCACAAAAGAAAGATGTCAGTAAACATATCTAAAAACACTTACAAATGCTGGATATGTGATAGTCGAGGGAAAAGCATTTATACTCTCGTAAGAAAGTTTGGTAACCACTTCCAGAGACAAAAGTGGCAAAGCTTCGAAGAGAATGTTAACATATCAGAATTTGATAACATTTTCGAAGAAAAAGAAGAAGAAACAACACAGCGAATTTCCCTCCCAAAAGAATTCATAAGCTTGGCAAACAAAAATTTGTCTTTAACTGCCAGCGCGCCTTTGAATTATTTGAGAAAAAGAGGAATCAATTCGGCTGATATATTAAAATGGAAAATAGGATATTGTGAAGATGGAGAGTACAGAAATCGCGTTATTATTCCCTCATTTAATAGGAATGGGAATTGCAATTATTTCGTCGCGCGCACATGGACGAAAGATTGGCTTAAATATAAGAACCCGCCGGCGTCAAAAAACGTAGTTTTTAATGAGTTGATGATAAACTGGGATGAGCCTATTGTTTTGGTCGAAGGTATATTTGACGCTATCGTCGCAGACAATTCGATACCTCTGCTAGGCTCTACATTAAATGCCTATTCTAGGCTGTTTAAGGCCATTCTGACGCACTCTAAGCAAGTTTATGTAGCCCTCGACCAAGACGCCGAAAAGAAGGCTTTAAACATCATTAGCGCGCTTATTTCGCATGGCATAGAAATTTATAAAATTGATACATCTGACTACGAAGATGTTGGAGAGATGACAAAAGAAGAGTTCAAGGAGAAAAAGGAATCAGCAACAGCGTTTGATTCAAATACACTTTTAATACAAAAGATATTGCAAATCTGAATTAAGAGTGATA
>Ga0080013_1000367_pt1 | contig 63804 bp, 56 predicted proteins | sample ETNvirenome_6_85_FD_69236 | JGI IMG/M metagenome (GOLD analysis project Ga0080013, IMG submission 69236) | Marine viral communities from the Pacific Ocean - ETNP_6_85 (SPADES assembly) (version 2) | ecosystem: Environmental > Aquatic > Marine > Oceanic | place: Pacific Ocean | collected 2013-06-19 | reverse complement strand
GAGACCTTGAAGCTTGGGCATACCCCAACTCACCAAAAGCTTATACGCTGGTCCCTTTGCCATTGCAAGGGCGTTACTAATAGCAAGCTGCTTTGCTTCTTCTCGTTCTTCTTCAGTGAGCTTACCATCTGCGGCTGCTCTTTTACGGAAAGCTACAAACTCGTCACCAGTCTGGGCAATCCCATCCCGAAGAGCGTCGATAGCCTCATTCTCAATTCCTTGTTTTCGTAACCAATTATATACATGTCCGATAAGCCATGTTAGGGCTAGTCCTACTAAACCCCAAACCGTCTCACTCATCGCTACATTTTCGATTAATGCTCCCCAGTCCATTTATTAACTCCTAATTACTTTTCATCTTCTGAATATAGTCATCATCAGCAACATTTTCTGTGGGTTGCGGAGTAGAACTACTTCCTTCATATGAGGGGACAACGCTTTGTGCGAAAGTCTTAACAACCTCATACTCTTCCAACTTAACTAAACCGTGAATATCGTGGAGGGAATCCATCCATGATGCAATTTCTGCCCGACTACCTGCTTCTGAAGCTTTGGGTCGAGGTTGGGACTGATCATACTTAGGCCACTGACCTTCCATAATTTTTACAATCTTAAAATCATGTCCTGATTCCAAGTCAGTAATGTCCCCAAAATCTTCATCCAACATTGCAGCAATAACCTTTTTGAAAAGGATCACCCCAATAGATAGAATCTTAACATCTCCCGTTTCTCGATCTACAACATTAAGGTAGTACCGAGATCGAGGTTTAATCTGCCTAGCGAGATCCTCATCCTTATTAGGCTCCTTCCAAAGAGAGTAATAAGTATCGCAGAGAGGACACGGTTCCCCGTGAATCTTTCGGCAATGTACGTTCTTTACTTGTCCGTCCCCAGTAGGGATTCGATGAATACTTGTTTCTGCGTAGAACATAGTGTCCTCATCCTTACCAGGAAGGATTCGCACTGCATTAGTTCCATCTTGAATCCGCAAGAACTTATCCAAAAAATCAGTATTTGCATTCCCAGAACCTTTGTTACTAAGTTCACTGTGTTTTGCTCGAAGAGCGTCCAAATCAATAGCCATGTTAAAACTCCTTATAGTTAGTAGGGCCAGTTACCGTATTATAGTCTATACAATCAGTTTTTTTTGGAGGAACTTTGTTTAATAAAAAGAAGTTCTTCACTAGGTTCAGTAATCCAAGCAGGATCTACATCGTGTAGATCAATGGTATCATATCCCATATTTTTAATTTTTTCTATAGCCGCTAAGGTATCCTCCATAGAGTATTCATCACAACAGCGATGATGGAAAGAAACTGCTACTTGAGCAATATCTAAAGTATTGAGAGAATTGATAATATCGTATTCAAAACCCTCAATATTCATTTTTAAAACATCAAAACCCCCATAGAGTTTAACAAGGGTTTCCACGGAAACCGCTTCTACTTCTTTGTAGGTCTCTTTATCAAATTGCTTGAAATCATCATGAGTGGTATGAGCCGCCATTTCAAAATCTTGGTTTTTTTCATATCTGATCTTAATAATGCCATCTTCCCCACATACTGCCTTTGCCATAAAGCTAAAATTGGGGAAAAGAGACCCTAATTTCCATGCAGTATAACAGGAGGGGACACTGGGATCGCATCCTACCACTTTATGCCCAGCACTTAACATACCTGCCTCAAAGCCTACCTGAGTAATCCACGAAAGACCTAAGGATAGAACCCTTGCTTTCGTTGGCAGCATGTCTAAGCATAGGTACTTAGGATCACTACTTTTATCTTCAGCACTGCCCCCGACTAGATGTAAGTTATATTTATTTTCTACTTCTTGCATTTTATAAAATTTCTATATTATCTGTACAAATTTGTTTCGGATCTGCGGTTAGACGAGAGCTGTACGAGCATGTCCTTCTTGTGGTCCAAAGAGGACACCAAGCCCTTGAGCAGGGTGTACTTAAAAGACGCATCATTGACGCAGGAGGCTAACGTGGAGAACTCCTCTGAGGACTCAACAAAATCATCTAGATCTTTAGCGGTCTGCTTAGTGGACGAAGTTGATTTTCTCTCCTTTCTCGTTTGAGCTACATATTTTGTTAATTCCAAATTAGCATCATCAAGTCTCTTTTTTGCTACAGACAAAAGACCTTGATAATACGAGTATATTGAAGATTGACGAGTAATCTCATCATCAATCTCATGTTTACTAAATTTTGTAATTTCGTCTGCGATGTCCACATAGTTTTCCCATGTAAGATCATCAAGTGCTTCTAACAAGTGTAATGATTTACTCATCATAATTCTCCTCAAAAAGTAAATACCAAAGCTTAGGATTTTCGTTTTTAAACATCAAAAAACTCCTACATACTGCTTCGGTTATAAATTCGTTATCCGATACCACTGAGCCATTCTCTTCCGAACCTCCCAGTCCAAAAGTTTCCATAAGTACATGACAAACCTCATGTATTATAGAGTGTATGGTGGTCCTTTCATCCATTGATTCTTCTAACAATATTTCATGATTGTTAAAATCTGTGACCCCATAACATTTATCCCCCTCTTCTTTTAAGTTTTTCTTAATCTTAAAAGTAAACTTTGCCCAGCCCACATCAAAGCCTTTGGGGAGATTTTTAAGAACTCTATTCACCCTCTACCTCAATATCCTCCCCCTCTGCCATTCTCAATATATTATAATCTATAGTCATAGGCACGGTAAAGCGCGGTCTGCCGTTTCTAGATTTTACAACATACGCTCTCATTCTTCCTTCGTCAAATTCCTGCTCACTTTGGTTCAAAGATACCGCAAAGTCGCAAGTTCTAATTTTACCATAGGAGTCCCCTAGCTCCGCATCTGTAATAATCTTAACAGCACGACCTTGCCTGTTGGTCTGGGTTGCTGTCCACAATAGTACGTTTGTCTCCATCGCTAACCCTCTAAGCTCCTCCGCAATTCTCTGCTGTGCTTGATACTCATGTTGATTCTCTCGTACAGGTCTCAGAAGCTCTAAGTAATCAACAATGATTACATCAGGAGTAAAATCTTCATAGTTATGGAGCTGTACCATCAAGGCTCTTAAAGAGTTTACGTTCGCTGTTCCAGTAGGAAACTCTTTAATAACAAGCTTACTATCAGGAAAATTGTTTTGGAAAATACTTAGGCGTTCTCCAACTTTTAGCTGCGAGGATGCATTCTTAAGTTGGCCTTGTGGTATTAAGGTAGCCACCGAATCGAATCGTTGGGCGATCTTGTCTTCAGACATCTCTAACGACACATAAAGAACCTTACGCCCCTCCATCATACTTTGGATAGCCTGATTCACTAACCAAAGGGATTTACCAACTCCAGGAGGTGCTATAACCATAGCCAGTTCCTTATTTCCCAAACCCCCCTCCAAAGAGCGGTTAAGAGCGGGTAACAAAGTCTTATATTTATCCTGCTCCTCTGAATTGTAGGTTCTGTCCCACCTTTCTCCAAAATCGGAGAAATACGTCTGACCTACATCCACACTCCTACTAACCGTCAAGGCTTTTCTAACAAGCTGCTCGGTTTCTTCCATCCTATCTTCTTTAATAAGAATCAAAGACTCTTTAATTGCCTCCTTCATAGCCTCACGCTTGGCAAAAGTCTCAATTAAATCTAAATAGTATTCCTGTCCGTCTAATGCAGACGTATCAAGTTTATTAATGTACTGAAGTTCGTCAGTATAATCATGTAGGGACTCCCTCTCAGCTTTGGTTTCCCTGATTTCTTGTTCAATGAAATCATCAGTAGGTAATTTCTTATACTTCTCGTAATAATCCCGCACCACAGAAAAGATTCTTCCGTGTACTGGAAACTCAAAGTAACTTGGTTGTACTAAATTAACAATTTGCAGGTAAAAATCTTTATCTGATTTGAGGAGATACAAAACTCCTCTTTGAATATTTTCGCTAAATTGATACATGTCGTCCTCTATTTATTGTGGTTTGTATTTTTTGTGTGGGTCAATCCCTGCCTTATCATAGTGATTGGCCGAGAGTTTTCGGGAAGCATCTAATTTATCAGCAAGTTCTCCTTCAGTTAGCCGTCTACCACCATTATCCTTGATCCATTGATCAGAGGGGGTGTACTTCGCATAAGCTTTCCATCCATTATCCATTCTCTCCTTACTCTCTTCTTGAAGTTTAGCATTAATCTCATCCGACCCCCCAGTTTTCTGCACCCCTACAGCGCAAGTCCAACCCGCACCTTTAAAATGTACAGCAGGGGCACCTCCACCCCAATATCTCTCTGATAGCTTCTTGCACTCAGGACATTTAGTCTTTTTGGGGTTTGTTCCTATAGAGTAGTCTCTTTCCCAATAAATATTACAATCATCACAAACCCATTCGTATACTGCCATGTTTAATCCTCTTTAATTCTTATCATGCTCCACACTCCCCACCTGCAAGAGAACAGGCTTCTCCTGTTTCGGTCCCTTGCTCCCTCTCGCCACTCTCTCCCATATATTTAGTTATATTCTCGTCCGAAAGAGTAATTGCTTCTAAAGGCTCATTACCTTTTGACCCCGCTCGATACACAGTTAGCCCCTTTAAGTAGGGTGCATAATCTAGTGCTGTTTGGGAGAAATCCTTAGGAGTAGCAGTTGAGGGTAGATTTATAGTTTTCGATATGCAGGAATCAATATATTTCTGAATGGTAGCCTGAACTCTGATGTGATCCTCTGGGGTAATATCATACGCCCCCACAAAGTTTTCAATGCTCTTATTATTCTTATAGTATTCCTCAAAAAGGGGATCAACTACAAGCTTTTGCTTCCAAATATTATTTTGTCGGTATCTACGGTGGTACATTGCGGAGAAAATAGGCTCAATGCCTGAACTAACCCCATGAAGCATTGAGATAGTTCCACAAGGAGGAATAGTAAGCATCACAGCGTTACGAATCCCATATCTCTTAATTAACATTCGGATTCTAGCAGGTAAAGTTTTTGCAAAATCCTCACTAAGGTACTTCTTGTAATCAAACTCTGGGAACGGACTTTTGTCCCTCGCCAGATAAATTGACATCTTGTAAGACTCGTCCCTAATCGTAGTAAATAGCCTATCCAAAAACTCTAAACACTTCTCACTCCCATACTTAATCCCAAGTTTGATTAGCATGTAGTGCATACCTATTACCCCTAGTCCAATCCTGCGGGAACGGTTTGCCACAGTCTTACACTCCTCAGTGGGGAACGCATTAATAGTAAGAACATTATCTAGAAATCTAACACCCGTACGAACCGCTTTAGCTAATCTCTTCCAATCCACATTACTACCATCCTCCAAGACCATATTGTTTAGGTTAATATTACCCAGACAACAGTTACCGTAAGAAGGTAGTGAGATTTCCCCACAAGGATTAGTGGAATCTAGCCTCTCAAAATAAGAAACATTGGTATATTTATTAGCAAAATCAATATTAAAAATTCCAGGATCACCAGACTCAACAGAATTCTTCCAGATAAGATCCCAAAGTTCTTTTGCCTTCATATCATTCAGCCTAATAACCTCAAAAGTATCTCTCCAATCTTCCCTGTGGAAGTTCTCCGCTCTAACCCTAACATCTTCTTCATCAAGACCGATGACCCTTACTACTTCTGAGTCGTCCACATCCCCCTTCTTACACCGAAGAAGGTCATACATGTGGTATTCTTTGTTATTAAACGAAAAAAACCAGTCCTCATTTAGTTCAACTGCTTCGAGAAATCTGTCCGTTATGGCTACAGAGATATTAAAGTTATTTAGCTGGCCTTGGTCCAACTTAACAGAAAGAAACTCAAGAAGGTCAGGGTGGGTGATATTGAGGATCCCCATGAGGGCAGTCCTGCGGTTCTTACCCGCTCGTACATGCTCTCCCACCTCATTGATCATCTTCAGGACCGAAACGGCTCCTGGGGCTGAATTAGCCACACTACCTATGTGATCGCCTTTGGGACGGAGCTTGGACACGTTAAACCCAACTCCACCACCAGCACAGGAAATCTTATACATATCCTGTACGGTTCTCCCTATGGAGTCCACACTATCTTCTGGGATAATTACATAGCAGTTAAGTAGGTTGTGATGTCCACTATTTCTACCTGCTCCAAAGATAATTCTGCCTCCAGGAATAAAATCCCCAGACCCCACTACATCGTAAACAGCTTTTTCTACTTTTTCCTTGTCTTCATCCCTCTCAGCAGAAGAAACGGTTTTAGAAATAACCTTAGCTCTTTCTGCCCATTTTGTCTCTCCAGGATATGCATATCGTGATTCAAAGATTTCTTGACCAAGAGTGGTCAACGATGTAATTGCCATTTATTTATTCCTTTATGTACGAAATACCTTTGTCTTTTATGATAGACAATCGGGGCGAAGAATCGAGAAGAGTCTTCAAATATTTATTATGAGTTATAACGAAGATAGTCTTGGTCTTCTTAAGTTCCATCAATAGTTGATGAAGACCTTGTATGCCTTCTTCATCAATATTTTCAGCCACTTCGTCGAAGAAGATTAAATCAACATGAGACTTGTCCGTTAGAAGAAGTAAGTCTTTTAGCCCAAGCATGATTGCCAAGTTTACCTTACGTTTCTCACCACCAGACAGAGATATATACTGAATCAATCTTCCATCGGTCTCTATTTTTTCGTTTAATTCTCTATCAAATTCTACAAAATACTTAGAGTTTGTTAAGTATGATAAGTAAAAATTACACCTATCATTAAAATGCTCTAATATATTATTAATAATATGTTTTATAATCCCCTGCTCGGAGAACGCTTTCTCCCAGAAGCGCATAACCTCATACCAAATCTTATTAAAGTCCTGCTCCTTCCTTGCCTCTTCAATTGAATCTGATAGTTCCTTTTTTATGTCTTCGTAGTTTGTCTCATCCCTGCACAAGTTCTTATACTCTAAAATAGAAGAGAACTCTTTTGAAGATACTTCAGGACGCTTTAAATTACTCAGCAGAGAATTAAGCTCGTCATTGTAACTGTCTCTATCCTCCTTCATAAGAGTTAGATTTCTAATTCCCCTATCTTTATCGAATGAAATAACCACAGTCTGTCCACACTCACCGCACGGCTCTTCTTTCCCAAAACTCTCAAGCTTATTAGAAAGCTTATTTATCTTATTAGAAAGAGCAGCCACCTCCCCCTTAATATCCCTAATCTTTATGTTGTTTTGGGAAAAGGTATTCTCCTCTTCTAAAATATCATCTAAAGACAGAGACAGTATGTGGTCATTATAAGACTTAAATTCTTTTTTTGCTTCTTCTACCTTATCAATTTTTTTATTAAGGATATCTATATTCTTACTGTTCTCTGTTATTACCGCTTCTTTTTCTTTTATACCTTGATAGAAGGCTGATTTATTAGAGCGTATCTTATCCCGCATCAAGAAAATATCATCAAGATTTAGAAAGGTTCTGATGATTGTCCTCTTATCGTCCGCTGAAGAGTCTAAGAAGTTAACATCATTAGATTGCCCAAAAAACATGGAGGCTAATAAGACTTTGTGATTAATATTTAGAAATGAATTAATGTCTGCCTGTGTAGCTATTACAGAATCTTTGGTCCTGTTTTCTTTACCTACAAGGAACTCAAGCTTAGTTGGTTTCTTTTGTCGGGTAATCACTATGTCTTCATCGTTGTGCGTTATATGCACCTCTACCCTACACTTCTTCTTAGCCTGATTATTAACAAGGCTACTCTCCGTGCTTTTTCTAATAGTCTTACCCGTTAGCCCAAAGAACAACGCCTCAATTAGGGCACTCTTCCCTGAACCATTTGAGCCACCCGTATCATTATTCTTACCCTTTATTAAGGTAAGGTTACTATAGTTTGAGAAGTCTAAAGAAACCTCTTTAAACGAATAAAAATTTTGTGCCCTTACTTTTTCAATTTTCATCCTTCAATAACCTATACCCCTCCATCAAAACTTCAGTAGAAATTGTAGAATTAGCGGCCTCTACATAGTCTGATATGATTATATCATTTAAAGAAAACAAATCCCTGTCGGGATCGTATGACGAGATGTCCTCTTCGTTGAACACAGGTGAGTACTTTATATCCACATACTTAGCCTTTAACTTATCATAAGGTATGGGACAATGATCTGAGTCTACCAGAATCCTAAGAAAGGTAAAGTAGTTAGGGTCATTGATAGCCTCTAAATTTCTCTCAAGATCATGAACTGGGTACAGGAGATGTCTTGGCCCTGAGTCCACCAACTTATACTCTACGCTGCCATCATCTAAAATAGCATAGAAGTTATCCTTAAAACACTCTCCGTAATTAGTAGTGTAGGGTGTTCCCAAGCAAACTACCTTTGAATGAGGCTCCCGTAATCCTCCTCGTCGCTCACAAAAACCATGAATATGGCCCAAATAAGTAGTAGAGTTAAAATTAGAAAGAGTAAGGCTAAAGTCAGCATCACCAGCGGAATTAAGACAACCGATATAACCAAAATGGCCGAATACCGTATAGCCCGAAGGAACCATTTCCAAGGCATCAATAATAGTTTTTTCATTTTCATAATGAGGTATAAATACCCTTCTGTTCTCGTCATCAACGTAAGTATGTTCAATTATCTTCACACCTTCGTCTTCAAAAAGACTTAATGCAGTTATACCATCGTCTGCTTTGGTCTCGCTATCATGATTTCCTCTAATCACATAGATATTTTTAGAGTCAGACATACCATCTAAGATAGCCTTAAAGGTTAGAAGCTCTTTTGGAGAGGGCTTCCTGTACATGAAGACATCACCCATTATAATAACGTCATCTGGAGTCTCTTTTGAATATATTCCAGAAATACATTTGAGCTGTGCGTCTAGTAGTCCCCCTATTCTGGAGTTAAGATGAAGATCCGTTATAACAAGTGTTCGCAAAGCGCACCCCAGCTCTCAGGAAACAAAGAGAATAATATATTACTAATAGCCTCCGCATACTCTCTCGTCTCTAGTTGTGTATGAGAATCAATTCTAAGCTTGTATAAATGAAACCATGCCAAGAGAGTCCCAGTCCAAACAATCGTCGTGTACATAGACTGTGGCAGAACCATACGGGCCATCTCAGGAGCAACATCCATTTTCAGCAAATTATTATACTGATCTATGCAAGAATTACAAAAAGATTTATATTCAATATCTTTTTCGGGTATTAGACCATCGCCACTACCTTGTTTTATGGAATCTTTTGGCTTAGATCTCCATGTCTCAGGGGTATAGAATGTAGGTTTTTGAGTAATATACCTCCTACTTACTTCAGACATAGACATTCCAACCTGATGCTTCCCTAATTGTCTTAATACAAATATAGGAACTTTAAGCCTGAGGGTTACTGAAGGGTGTCTAAAGGGGAGTAAGTGTTTATTCTTTGCCAAATAATTTATAAGACCCACATCCCTCTTTGAATTAAATACATCGTGATGATTACTAAAGGATGCCCTTGCTGCATTAACCACAAGAAGATCATCTCCCCCGTGAGACAGGTAATGGGTCCAGCCCTTATCCAAACAAGAAATTTTCATTTACTATCCATATATTTCATTACATCCCCTATGTTCTGGGGTACTCCCTCTTTATTAAAGTCTACCTCGACCCCATCCCCAAAAGAAAAGCCAACCTCTGCATCAATTTTTAGAGGTACATCAAAATTAATGTTAAAAGTATCCTTGATAAAAGGGTAGTTAACCATCTCATCATAAATAATTTCTAAACAATCGGACAAACTATCTTTGTGACAAATAACCTCTAAACTATCGTGAACCGTAGCTACGAGATGAGCATTTATATTCTCTTCGTTAAACCGTCTATAAGTGCCTAGAAGCCCACATAAAAGAATATCAGAGGCAGTAGATTGGATAGTAAAATTAAGACCTTGACGTAGGGATCTGTTCTGTACTGAAAAATCTTTTGATCTAATGTCAGGTAGGTTCCTTCTCCTATGAAATATGGTATAGGCATACTCATTTGTTTTGATAAAATTATTAACGAAATCCATGTAAGAAAAGATCCCAGGATATACGTTCTTAAAGTTATTAATAATTTTCTTAGCTCTAGATAAGGATATGCCCGTTACCTCTGCCAAATTAAAAGCACCACCCCCGTAGACAATAAGGAAGGATACAGTTTTTGCAATTTGTCTCTCATCTTTAGTAATATTCTCTTTGTTAAATAGGAGTTTGGCAGTATATGTGTGCAGATCTACGCCCTCATTAAAAGCTTTCTGCATGTTACCTTCTTTGGCAATGTGGGCTAGAACACGAAGCTCCATAGCAGAGTAATCCACAGTAACAAAGCAATGGTCCTTGGGACATGTGAACAGGCTTCTAATGTTATTGTCTTTATCTCTGGGTAACGTATGAAAAGACACCCCCATAGGCTTCTGAGCAGTGTAGGCAGCGCATGACAAGCGACCTGTGGATGTTCCATCAAACCTGTAGTCCACATACACTCTTGGCGTTTCGTTGTACTCAATAGCCTTCCTCGTACCTACCACATAAGTCTTCTCTAACTTTTGCGATTTACGGAGGGATAGTAACCCCTTCAAAAACCCTTGAAGATTCCTAAGTTCCCCCGTACTCTTCTCCTTCAACACTGATAAGCTTATCTTCTTACCTTCATCCCTGTAGTTCCATTTACCCACGGCTTTCTAGCTCCTCTTCTACTTGGGACAATAATAATTTAAGAGTGGGTGCGGACACAGAAGGCTTACCCTTCGGAGTTCTATCAGGGGGGTACACCTCAAAAGACCCCTCCCTTGTGTATAGTATATCAATAAGATCTTTATTAGATGCCATATTATCGGACGTACTAACTTGGTCAAAGGTATAAAGGTTATCCTCCTCTTCTATATTTGAAGAGGATAGTTGCCTTGCCACAGATCCTAACCTGCCCTCGCTTACATGCATCCCATTAAACTCCATCTCAGAAAACGGAGTCAGGGCTGGCATTATTAATTCGGACGTAATCTTACCCATCCCTAGGTCCTTAATCTTATCTTCAATAAGATTAAAAAGTTTCAAAGTAAAGTAAGTATCCATAGCGTTACCTTCGCAACAATCAGAGAGTGACATCTCCGACCATTTGAAAGTTTTCGGGTTACTTATAGTAAGCATTAAAGGTTTTCCAATTCATTCGAGAAATAAAGCTTAACCAAGTCCATCAAGGACTTTGGTGCCGTCTCATTGATAAAGTGGTGCATAATCTTAGTGTCCCACACACACTCTACATTTATCCCATGATTCAGCAAAAACTTAAGATCAAACTTGGCGTTGTGGAATACTTTTTTATTATAGGGGTTCTCTAAAATTATTTTAACCCACTTCCGCATTGTTTTAGAATCTTCCTCGCCCTCCTTGAAGGGACTGTCCTTGTGATCCCAAGGGATTACCCAAGTACCATCCTCAGAGGATATGGATATGCTCATTATCTTATCTCGAAGAAAATTAAGACCTGTAGTTTCTAAGTCCACGGCCAAAGTTTCCTTACACTGTTTAAGCTTCTCTCCCAAGGAGACTACTTCTTCAGGAGTTGTAAGTACCTCATAAGAGAAATCACCTGAACCTGTGTTGCCTAGAATATACTTATCATACGCATTTTTAATATCCGTCTCAAACAAATATGAGTGTCTGGGTTCTTTTATCACAGCGTATGGGTGAAAGATGGGGACAACGGTACACTCATGCCCAGAATTGGTGGAGTATGGGAAAGAGCTACCTCGCTTACTTGTTATTCCACTTTTCTTAATGAGCATTTTCATTGACAAATTCCCACAAGTAAAAACTAACTTGGGTTTAACCTTATCAATAGTAGCGTCTAAATGCTCACGACACAACTTCATGTTTACTGGTGTCATATCGCCCTCTTTGACGGAGGGACATTTAACAGATGCAGCAAACTGAGCGTCTTCTGGGTAGTGCTTTAGAAGTAGATTCATTTCCTTTTTAGAAAAGGGTATAAGCTTCCCAAACTTATACTTCAGGGAATCAGATAGAAATAGGACTGGTCCTTCTCTAAGTTTTTCGTAATCTAAGTAAGAATGTTCAGGCTTGCTTTCCTTTAGGATGGAACATCCTTCACAAAGAGAATTGGAGCAGGAGGGATTTAAGCCGCTATACAGGTTTTCTAGTTCTTGCATTAGTCTATTATAAGTTATGGTTAAGAAGGTTTATTACATAGATAACGACAGGTTTGAAGAAATCATTCCCCTCTATCTTCAAAATACTAAAGAGTATGAAGATGAGTTAATGGAACTTTTCGATCTACTCATCACTAATATTATAGAGAGCTTTAAGTTTAATATAAATAAAGAAGATGCAAAGCAAGAATGTTTTTTGCTGATCTTGAAGACCTTGAAAAATTTCCAACCCTCCAAAGGCAGCGCGTTTAATTACTTCACAACCGTTATCGTAAATAACCTAAAGCTTCTGTACACTAAAAACAAAAAGTACGAAAAAAAGATAAGTGACTATCAAGAGCTAAAAGGTTCTCACAAACCAAGCTCTTGATACACGCAGGATAAATAATCCTCCGACTCAATCCCTGATCTTTTAAACTGCACCAAGTGAGGCACTTGGGTTGTCTTAAAAATAACAAATGCATGAGGCATTTTAAAGCTATCCACAATATAAAGGGGAACGCTCTTTTCGGAGGGGGTACTATTTTTAATTGCCTTGAGAAGAGTTTTAGATCCTTCGTCCCAAGTAGATAAAAACAAGATACCCAACCGCTGCCTATGCTTCCTCTGTTTTCTTAAGATCTTATTGAGTTCATTCTCTGTCTTAAGAAAAATTGGAGTAAAGTTCATTACTCTACAATCTCAATGTTTTCTTTCGCGGCCTCTTCGTCCACCCCAATAAGCTTACCTTCTTCGTCGAAGTTAAACCCTGAGGCTTCGTAGTCATCCCTGTTCTCCTCCATATGCTGGACGAGATTTGAGGTTAGCTGCTCTTCTAAGGCTCGAATCCCATTAAAAAATATAGACCTCACGAACTCATTCATACCGAGGTCAGTGGGTTTTACCGTGTTGGCGAAGTTGCGAAAGGCTTCTGCTTCTTCTTGGTTTAATTTTAACTGAAATTTCATCCTGTTCTTACTCCTATACTCTGTTTTTATGTTCCAACCTTCGGGACGGAACTCATAATTTAAGGTCTGTGGTTTTTCCATTTGTCTATTATAGCTCAGGAGACGAAAAAAAATGAAGGATAATTACGATTTAACTAATCTTCGCAAGAAGCCAAAAAGAAAGAACAGCCGTACCAAAGGCAGCACCTTCGAGAGGCAGATAGCGAAGACATTCAATGATAGATTCAAGACCAAGGAATTTTCAAGAAGTCCTGGATCTGGGGCTTTTGCCACAACCCACTCACTACCTGAATACTTAAAAATATATGGTGATCTAATAACACCTAAGAACTTTAAATACTGCATTGAATGTAAAAAAGGATACAATAATATAAACCTTTATAGCTTATACAATTATAGTTCAGACATCTGGAAATTTATAGAACAATGTGAGAAAGATTCTAAGAAATGTGACAAAATACCGATGGTGATTTTTAAGCAAGACAGGCAACCAACGCTAGCTATCGTACCCCAAGAGGTGATATTCACTGAGGCAGAAAAGTACATAGAAATACACAAAAATAAAACATATAAAGTTTATTTATTTGAAGAAATTCTAAAAGATTGGGACTCTATGTGGTTTTATCCATGAGTTTCTCTAAGAGGATTTGTTGTCCTCGTAAGAAAGCAATCAGCAAGCTTTCTTCCTTAGGTTCTCCCCACTTCTTTCCCAGCTCTTTAGCAGCTGCCCTAACTTGATAAAGGTCTTTATCTTTCTCTTCCTGAGACAGTTCAGCGTAAGGTACAAACAATTCAGGGTTCTTCTTTTTCTTCCTCCTGTTTCTCTTCATCCAAGCCTTATGAACAGCTTCAGCAGCCTCCTCCTCGGTTCCTGCGACTTCTACTATTTCCACAGCCGCTTTTGCAGCATTTGTGTTTTCCTTTTGAGCATCCTTGGGCAGATCCTTAAAATTAGTATTTAAAATATCTACCTGTGGACCCTCATCTCCCCAGCCGTCCTCGGGTTCATTTTCCTTAGCCCATTTCTTATCTGTAGTTGGTTTGAAACGGTCCTCATCATTGGGATTTTCTTCTCTAAACTTCTCTGCCCATTTTTCATGAAAAGATGGACCCAGAGTTTTAATAGCCTCCTCCCTCGCTTTCTTAGCTTCCCTATCCGCTGCCGCTTTTTTCTTCAACTGTTCTGGAGTCAATTCCCTCACTTTCTTCAGTTCAGCTGCCGCTGCGTCCCTCTCTGCCTTCGCTTTCTTCACTCGCTCCTCCTTAGCGGCCTCCGCCCTTTCCACCCGCTTTTCCTCAGTGGCCTCCGCCTTATCCGCTGCTGCCCTATTCTTAACTGCCTTAGCCTCAGCTGCCTTAACTGCCTCCTCAGCCTTAGTCGCTGCTGCCCTAGCCATCTCCGCTGCATTCTTCGCTACCTCTTTATTCTTTTTAGTTGCTTGCTTTGCCTCAGTTTCCGCATTCGTAGCCCTAGTCCTAGCTGCCGTCCTTGCCTTCTTTGCCTTCTTTACCTCCTCTTCAGCTCTCGTAGCCTTTGCGTCCTCCTTACCTGCCTTAGCTTTCTCTGTCTCAACCCTAGCTTCCTCTTTCTTCACTTTCTCCTCCGCTTTCTTATTCTTCGAAAAGGCAGCTCTTAGGGGTTCCCTATCCTCTTTCTCCTGCGCCACAAGCTCCTTTCTCCTCGCCGCTTCCTCCTTCGCTCTCTTCTCCAGATCAGCGTACTTCTTTGTAAATTCGGCAGGAGTAAGATTCTTCTTATCCTCTTTCTTTTGCGCTTCCGCCCTTTTCTTAGCTTCTCCCTGTCTCCCCTCTTCGGCGGTATCTCTATCAGAAATTAGTTTGTATAGAGTTTCTGAAGAACCAGTCTGGACTTTAGTGTTACCACGATCCCTCTTTATCAATGCTCTTTGGTCATCCCCCTGATTCACATAAATAGCGCTTCCTCCTTGGTGTACAAATGTTGCTGTTTGAACATTGCGTATAACTTCTGCATTTCTAGCTCCCGCATAGTGTCTGTTGTGCGTCAAGTCTCTTTTTTCATTAATAACATCCTGATGTGCCAGTGCCCCTAGTGCATACATTACTTGGGCATAGCTTTTAGCATCACCAGTAAGAGTACCGTCTTTGTTCCTCTCCTTGCTTGCCATAAGTACTTGTTTCACACCGCTGTCACGAATGGCGGTCCTGATCTTTTCTAAGTGCTCTGCATCGGATTCTATTGTCGCGGGAGGAATTGGGTCTTCTCCTTTTAACGCTCTAATAGCCCCTGCTCTTCGTTCCTGGTGTTCGTTAAGACTCGACCCCGCCCCCTCACGCTTCAACCGCTCTTTCTTCGCGCCTGAAATTGCATCCTCCCACAGGTCAATTGTCGCTAACCCTGCTTCAATCATCTGCCCGTCAGGACCCTTTGCCAGTGTTCCAGGTGTTAAAGTCTCTATCAAGGGCTTCGTAGATTTAATTATCTTTTTGTAAATTTTACACGCTCCTGAAAAAGCTTTTTTCCCAAGCGATTCCCCACTATCAGCACATTCACCAAATAGCTTTTTAATATTATCTATATGTTCAGTCTCCGTCTCACTCAGAGTACCAACATACTCTTTATCCTCATCGCGACATATATATTCCATTACCGCAGGTAATTTTGTGGACCCAATGTCCCCCATTGTGCTGGATTGAACTCTCTCTCCTTGCGCGGGAGAATGAACCTTAGGCTCCCTAGAAATAGCAAAAGCAGTTGCATTTTTACCACAATCAGCACCATATCCTTGCAAAGTTTCATTATCTATCTCTCTGATAAGGTTGTCATCAATATACTTATCTAAGTATGTATCGGGACCCGTGAACCCCTCGTCATCCTCTGATGGATACTTCCCGCACTCTTTCCTTAGAAAATCTGTTTGCTCATCATTCATTAACCCTTTAGCATACTCTCTAAGTTTTATCCTTTTTTCCTCTCCTACGCCTTCCTCTTTAACATCTCCCTCCACACAATAAATATCTAACAAGTCCTGTTTAGCCCCCAACACATTAGATGCCCCTAGTTGGCCCTGTCCCGCCCCTATTGTAAAATCAGGGGGCATACCCGTAGGCGCAATGCCTTCGGCAAAGTGTCTATTACCTATAATAACAGCGAGAATGGCTTTTAATCTATCAGCATTTACTGGATTACCGTTATCATCTGTTTTTATCTTCCCGTCATCACCAATACCCGCAGCCTTTTTAAGAAATGCTTCAGCATCTTCGGGCTTTGCTCCTTCGGCCACCAAACGCTCCATTAAAAAGTTATAAATTGCAACGGCCTGTATTTCCCCTTCTTGTGTAAGGATAGCAGAATCCATAGCTAAATAGCCAACAGCAAGAGACCTAAGAAGGGCATCAGCAGACCATAGCCCCGATTCCCAGTCTTCCAAAACCCCGTCACCAAATTCATCAAGACAACCCCAATCCTCCTTCTCCGCCGCACCCTCTATACAATCATCAAGTCTACGAGAATAAGTATCTAAATTTTCTACTGCTGTTCCTCGACGATCCTCTCCTGCCATGGTATAAACTGGACCCTCTTCATCAATAGATATTTCAGGTATCGCGATGGACTCACTCCCAATACCTCTTTCCGCCCTATCCGAGTCTATAGTTGTTCTAATTGCCAGTAAATGATCTCTCATCTTAGTTTGTATTAGAGATTCTGAGGCGGTACATGCACCTATTGCGGTGCCTCCGAATCTAATACATCCGTACTGATCAACGGAAATATCATATTTTTGTATTAGGTTGTTGATATCATGTGTATAGTCTCCATTAGCAGCCTTTTCTGGGTGATTTTGGATATCCATCCCTAATTTTAGGAACTCTGTAACTCCTTCCAGAGTCACAACTATGGTTCGCTCATCTATATCAGTAACTTCTGCCGTTAGCTCTGCCAGATCTCTCATTTTTTCAAGCTCTGTGTCTATATCCTGTTCTGATATTTTTCGATGCGCGCTATCAGCAGTTGCAAGTGCCCGTTGATTATCATCTTCCAAAGCCTTAGATAGTACTACCGCTGCACGCTCTGCGGCGGCAGGTCCAGGAGCCTCCAACACCTCTTGACCCCCTTCACCTTCACCACCTTCACCACCTTCACCACCTTCATCCTCCGTATTGCTGGTGGGCTTAGACTTCTTAGCTTCCGATGGAAACATTAGTCTCCAATACTTTTTGGCAAATCCCGATTGTCCTCTTTTTCCATACTTATCAACAACACCAGCCCACTGCACTTGACCCGTACTTCCCTTTTCATTATCGGTAGCCATAATGGAGCCCGTGTCAGACTTATATAACTTTATGTTTCCCTCAGGCCATGTGGCGGGTGCTTCGAACTTCGCCTCCCCAGCAGTACTTATAACTGCTCGGATCTTATCCTCTTCGGACATACCCTCTGCCTCTTCCTCACGCAAAGAGAGTTTAAACCTTCTCTGCCTAAGTAACTTATAATTATCTAATAAAGCGTAATAATAGTCCATGATATTCTTATTATAGAAAAAGCCCAGCCCAGAATAATCCAGGCTGGGCAGATACTATCTTTTTATTTTTCTCACCTATGTTTAACTATTTAGAACTCGAATCGCCGTGATCCATGAAGTCGTAACGGAATTCCACCTCAATAGTATGGAACTCATTAGTCCCATAATTAAATTCAGCAGTCTTCCATGATTTGGGGTATACCCCATACACAGTAGTCTCATACTTAGGCTTACCCTTAGGGTCCAAGTGTATAATAGTAGCCTTCGGTGCCTTAAAGTTACCTGCGGTCTGCATTGTACCATTCATAGGATCATAAATGGACGTATACCAATTCCAAAGAGTTTCTGATATTTTATTTTGATACTGATTATCGAAGGTCACTGTCAGAGCCTCAGGACTGGACTTTCCAGGATAGAAGACCTTATCATTAACCCTGTGTACTTCAATATCCTCAGAAGCAAATCCTATCTGCGTTACTTGCTTTGCAGCCAAGGTCAGGAATTTGGACTCTACCCCTGCGACAGTAGTAGGTATCTCGAAATGAATCTCGAATTGATAAGCTCTTACTGAATCAAGACCTTGAGAAATCAGAGGAAGTGTAACCCCATTCATTCCTCTTTTACTATCAACTATTCTTTCTGTTGTCATTTTTATTTACTCCTATAAACTTCCTAGTTGTGCTGATTGATTAGTTAGATTCAACTCGAAAACTACCATTTCTGCGGTCTTGGTTGGCTTAATTAAAACCTTAGTCCACATTTCGTTTCTGTCAACTCTAACAGGTGTATTAGTAGTCTCATCACAAACTACTCTGAACTCTGTAATGCCTCTTCTTCGAGAGATATCATCTAACATTGGGTTTAGAATACCCTCTACTCTTTCCCAAGTAAATTTATCATTAGGCTCAAATACTAATCTTTGAGTAGAGGCAAGAATCTGCTTCTTAATATAAATCATCATTCTACGAACATTGATTCTATCAAGTGCAGTGGGTTGTCTCTGCGTAGTACGTTGTCCGAAGATAGCGATACCATTCTGGGGGAAGTTAACGATGGGATTCAGGCAGTTACCACCTGAGTACATTGAGTCTCTATCCCCTTGGTTGAGGACAACTTCCACATCCGTAGGCTTGGTCAAGCGTCCACGAACAAAGCCAGCAGGTGCAAACCACGGGTCTGCCACAGCATCTGTAACACCTATCTGACGGGCTCCATAGATCTCAGGGGCAAGCCAACGGTCCTTCTTGTCAAAGACTTGGAAGACCTTAACCCAAGGCCAGTACAGCGAAGCGTAAGAGCTATTAATAGCTGCTGTCCTTGTTGTAGCAAAACCATTACTCCAGTCAATAGCATCTCCTGGTTTTCCCACCGCAAATGGTGGGGATAAGAGTGCAAGGAAATCTGTAGTTCTTTCTGCGACGGTAACTAATCCATTCTGGATAGTTTGGTTGTCTCCTACTCCAGGTCCTGGAGCTATAGCAAGGGAAATATTAAGAACTGGGTCGTCCAACGCTTCCATTCCTGTCTTACCGCCGTCCGCTTTAACTTGTCCAATAATAGCAGTTGCTGTCAAAGCAGGAGTGGTTGGGACTCCATTATTTCCCCCTGCAAGATTATAAGTACCTTGAACAAGTTTAACAAATCTTGGGTTAACGGTGGTGGTGGTGGCTATGGTGCCATTGGTCCCTGTAATAGTTCCACCCACTAAACTGGCTAGAGGCTTCTCAAAGGAAGTTAATGATGTAACTGCTACGGTATCATCATATGTACCAGTCGCAAAATTTGCAGTTATATAGTCTGATGTTCTGGCATCATAGCTATTACCAATATTTGTCTCTAAGAATGAAGAGGATAACATTCCTGATTTAAAGTTTTCAGCGACAACACCCAAGTTATTAACCTGTTCAATAGCGTTATCAGCCCCGTTAACATCAACCTCAAAGGATACTCCACTAGTAGTTCCGTCTGCCTTGGTCCCAGCGTTGTATCCTGCTCCAGGCCATATACTTTTAACAAGGTAGGAAACAGAACTTGTATTCATAATAGTCCCCGAAGCTACACCATCTGCTGTGGCGGTTCCCGATGCTCCTAGATAATCTAACGGTGAAATCCCCTGAACATCAAGCCAATCCCCCCCTGTTGAAGATAGAATTTGCATCTGGCAGTCTACTGTTGCTAAACTTCCTGCTGCGGCACCTACAAGGAAAGAAGAAGCATCACCCGTATTTCCGTCCGCAAAGGCTCCAAATCTATCAGCGTCTAAACTTCCTCCAATAACTTTCTTCAAAGCTTGAATAGTGGTTGCCCCCTCAGAAGCAGAGGCTGTGATTGTCCCAGACGGAATAGTATAAGTTTTAGCATCTACTATTTTTGATCTAGCATTATCGTATGTAGTAACAATAAATCTAATACCTGAAGTACCAAGGTCAGCACTTCCGATAGCGGACATTCCAATATCAGTTGGCCTATATTTAATGGGACCACTGTGCGTACCACTTACCTTAAATGCGGGACATGCTCCCAGTTGTACAGCAGCGGAAGCCTCTACAGCTACAGCGGTATCAGCGCAGCGAATAAAGCGCAGAGAGTTTGTAGATTCTAAAATCTCCAATGCACCTTCAAGAGCTTGACCCTTAAGGTCTTCTGAAGGCTCTCCAAAGGTGTCAATAAGACCCTGTTGTGAAGTAATTAACTCGGCTTTTCTCTGATTAAGTCCAGCAATTGGACCTCTCGAAGCGAACCCTACAATACCCACAACAGAAGAGTTTAGGGTTGGTGGGTAATCAGAGATATCTTTCTCTATAACATATACACCTGGACTTACGAAATTCGGCATTTTAAATAATCTCCTGTTATGCGTCTCTAATTGCTATTAGATTCCGTAATTGGAACCTTATAACGTGATCAGTAATGTATGAAGCAGGGACCTTTATTGTCTGTTTGGGGGTTAGATAAAAATCCTGGACCCCTTTGGGGGTTCTCAGTGGCAAACTCCAGCTCTGTAGACTTGTGTTGGTAATAGACTTCATAATTGTTCTCCTTAGTATTTACTACTTTAGTAGTATTTTTTTATAATTTTTTTTAATAGATTGTACTATCTGTATTAAATTCTTCAATTTCTCCTGTAGAAGTTATGAGGAATTTTGGATTAGGGATATATCCCTCTAATTTAACGGAAAATGTTCGCCTGAGGATCCTGTCCTGACGGTCATCTGCCTCTAATGTTGACCCATCTGTTTCTTGATCCAAGAAAGCAATGGCTGAATTTGTATGAGAATTCTTTATAACTAAATGTGGATTAAAAAGTAATCTTATTTGTTCTATAATTTGATCTAAATTAGCTTTGTATTTAGACCAAATATTTATTTTATATTCAATATCTAATGCTCTTGGAGCTATACTTACTACTCTAAATGCTCGTTTTTTCTTCTCACTCCAAAAAGACTCATTAACTAGCGAGAAAGAGGCTCTTCTTCTGGGGTCGGCATTGTTTGAGGAGTTTTGATCTATAGAAATTATAGGAAGAATGATATTATTCTCTTGCGTTAGTTTTGCTATCGTTCTTTCTGGATTAGCATGAATACATTTAATATCAATCAGTTTTGATTCTGAATTAATATAACTTAAAGTGCCTAGTTTAGATATAATAAATCGCAAACTCTCTTTATAAAACATGGGAATTTGGCTTACTTTAGTAGTTTTTTCATAGATAACATCTCTAGCCCACTCAGTAGCACCCTTCTTTTTCTCTAAGTCTGGGAACTCTCCCTTAGCTGTTGATTCTATGCTGTTTGTTTTAAAGCTCATCGTAAGAGTCCTCCAAACTTTGAATAGTATTTGGTCTTCCTAAAGGATCTGTAGTTTTTGACAAAGGTGTGTCCTGCACATCCGACGAATCACGGAGGAGTTTAGCGGAACATACTAAATGATAAACGCCATACAATTCAAAGCTATCTTCCTGAACCTCAAACACTTCATACTTTTGATTTTGGAACCTTGGCTGAAGTACATCTCCTGCTTTTATATTTCCACTAATTCGATGTTCCATATAGCTTTTATTGAATATAAATACTTGATCGTTTGTAAGCTCTATACCAAACTGGCTTAGATTTTCTTCAATCACTTTAGGTTCATAATGTCCATAAACTATAACAGGTTCTTTTGTTATGGGCTTATTGCGCTCTTCCATATACACATCATCAAATTGAGACTCACCTTGCATGTACGGAAAATAAAGTATCTCAGAGCCAGAGATTTTAATTAGCTCGTCGTCCACTAAATTAAATAAATTAATATCAGGATTAGCGGGGTCAAAAAAGTTTAATTGGCCTGTGGATTCTTCTATATGAGGAATTGGCATAGAAGGTCCGTTGGCTTTATAATTATTATTCATTAGTATGTTGAGAACCTTGCTGGCTCTTCAAACTCATCAATCAATCTCTGTAATAGTTTTTCTTTTTCTTCTTGGCTTTCCTTAAGGAGAGCATCCCCATTAAGTTTAGCACCCCCACCAGGAGATGGGACTGTTTGGTACTTGCCTCTAATTTCTCCAAGTACTCCTTTTGCACATGCTAAGGCGTACTGCTGAATCCAGTTTCTATATGCAGGATGTAGGGTATCAGAGTTTAGTCCTCTGTAAATAATAATAACAACTTGATCATTAGTGACGGGCTTAGGTGTTATATGTAAATACCTATTATCCAATACAGTAAAAGACCCCTCCTGACCTAAAATCTTTCTAGTCATTTCTAGATTTTGCTGAAGAAGATAAAAATCCCCTATCCCAAAATTTTGAAATAAGAAGTTATCTTGGAAGTATTTTATAAAAAAGTCAAATTCTAAGGTCCCAGCCTGAGATTGAATAGAAAGTAAAGTCTTCTTGTATACTACATACTCTAAGTTATTTAAAATATAACTAGGTATATCATAAGTATTAATACCAGCGGTTGTCTGAAACGCTACAAACTGTGTAGAGAATAGAGGTGCATGATTATACATAGTACTAATAGACTCATCTATACAAGTCTTTAGTTGGAAGGGCGTAAGCTCTACTCGTACAACAGGGTGTCCCAATCTGGCTAAGATAAAATCTTTAAGAGTCTCCTCAAAGTGGCTCCACTCTACTCCATCTACTATGGTGGTAGCGTTTAATTTTTCTATATCTATTTCGCCGTTAGGGGTTCCATCCTCAACATTCTTTCCCCCATATTGGGAGAAACTGTTACCGTAGGCCGCTAGTTTCGGTTTTATCGGCATTAGTTATCCTCTTTACTTTCTTCGATACTGTCTTCTTCTTCTTAGTAGTTTTAACTGGCTTTGTAGTTTCAACCAATATAAATTCAGAAGATGGAGGAGAATCTATGTCTACAACATCCCCCCTACTAATACTAATTAGAGCATCTTCTACTAATAATACAGTTGACAAAGTTCCATTATACCTATATTTCATAATAACCCCTTTAAGTTATATAGGTAAAAAATAAGGGCTTAGATATTTAAATCTAAGCCCTTATTAATTTCTAACAGTAGTTAGATATTATGCACCAACTACGTTACCTCCTGCGACAGCAGAATTGGTAGTCTTATTACCTGGTTGGAATAACCAGTTAGCAGAGAGACCAACGAGTCTAATGATTCGATAGAATCTTGACCCTGGTGAAACAGCAGCTTTGCCGTAACGGGTCAAGATACCCTTCCTTGGTTGGAAGGTAAGAGGATCAGTAATAGTTGGGAGCTGCTGCAATGGAATATACGGGCAATAAACAAAGCCAGAATCCATAGGACCAGAGCCCTTATAACCAATCATAATCTCGTCTTCTGGGTACATAGGATCTACATAGAGATCATACTTACCAGCAAACTTACCCTTGTACTCAATAGAGTTAGCAGTCATATTTGTTGGACGATCAGCAGCTTGCATACCACCTTCAAGCTTCGCAGCAGATTCAAGCATAGAAGCAACTAAAGGTGAAGTAACTACCCAAGTACCTGGACCACGGAAGGTGGTCTTGTAGATATCATTTGATGCAAAGTTAATTGCAGCAAGAAGGTTAGCATACACATGACCAACATGCTGTGGTGCAAAAGCAGTTCCTAGGAACGAACTTGATAGGTCCACTAAGTAGACATTGCTGTTAGTTCCTGACGGATTAAAAGCATCCTTATTAGCAAAATCGTAAAGATATTCACCAGGAATAAAACTCTCAACACCCGTTCCAGCAGTAGGAATATGTTTTGTACCCGTGTTCTTGAAGTCGTTGGAGTTGCCGTTGTCGAGTGATCCTCTGTCCCATCCACCAATATTAGAAGGATCGTATGATAGCATACGAAGATCTTCAATCAACTCACGGTCAATTTCAAGAGTAAGTTCCTTAGACAGGAGATCAGTAAGTTCGCCCTCCATATCAAGGTTGTGATACGCACGAAGATCCTGAGCTGCCTCAAGAGTCCAAAGTGCTCTCATCTTGCGTGTACGAGCAACAACGGGTTGCTGCTCAATGTGCATATTGATTTCAGCAATTTCGTCGTCTGAAAGAGCCTCACCAGCAGAAACGCTGTAACCAAGAATGGTCTGGCTGTCGGGCCAAGAAGCAATCTGACCCCCCATTGTGGTAGACGGTGCACCAGAAGTGTCACCTAAGATAGCACTGAAGTTTGTCCCTGCTCCACCTGCAACGTGGCCGTTGCCCGTGAAGATAGAACTTGCAGTATTACCGCCATAGGTCAGGCGATACTTGCTATAGACTGTCTCAGTGCGTGGTGTCTCGCCCAGATGGCGATCATGGCCTAGATAAAATATCTGCGAAACGGGGCCACCCATAGGCTGAACGCCTACGATGCTGTTTGCGATTAGTTGCGGATACACGCGACGAATGAGGGGGAATGCAAACTTTTGGAATGTACCAAGTTTACCCACTGTGGTTGGCGCAGCAACCTCGTCCACTCTATCTGCATTTTCAGATAGGATCGACTTAGCTTGATTCTCAAGAAGCTGCGCTGTGACCTTACGGGTATAGTCATTATTAATCCCCTCAAGTACGGGTTCCCACTTGGTTAAAATTTCTGGATTTTCTTCTAACATGTGTAAATTTTCCTTACTTAAGATTTATCAGAAGGCATGAACTTCATGACTTCGGGGGTTAAAAAATCATTGAACGCCCTTGGATTGGACTTAGTGATTTTCTTATTGTCAACATCTTCTGAGATGATAACTGCTTTTTCTGAAGACTTGAATGGCTTTTCCTTAGATTCCTCTAAAATTGAGACTGCCTCTAATAGTTTAGCCCTATCTTCTTCAAGCTTTCCAACTTTTTTACCGAGAGCCTTAAGCGATGTCTCTAACTTTTCGGTTTCCTCAAAAGATTTTCTGAGTTCTTCCATCAAGATATCAACTTCACCTTCAACTTCTCGCTGCTCTTGGACGAGATCAGAAATTACATTATCCTCATCATCCTTCTTCAATTCCAAAGCCATCAAAGTTTTAACTGATTCAAAAAGGCTAGCATTCCTAATGGTTTCGTCCTCTTCGTGCAGCTCTCTAACGGCTTGGTCCTTTAATTCATCTACTCTCGCTCTAAGAAATCCCTTTACTTTAGCTTCAAGCTGTAAAGTTTTCTCCTCGACCTGTTCGCAGATGATGTTATTTACTAATTCTGCTACATCATTGATTGCTGCTTCTGAGAGCCCCTCAGGCAGTAATTCAGCGATGGGCAGGGTTTGTTCTTCTTTAGTTTTTTTCATAAAAATAAACTCCAGTCATTATAATATTTACATATAGCATCTATATAGTAGTAAAAATTTTTATTTTTTGCTTAGTTTATTTTTAAGCATAGTAATAAAGATCTTTTCCGATTGGGCTTTTTCATAAGTTACCCTAACTGTATCCTCAATAAACTTTGAATTACTCTCCTCATTAACTAATCCAGGGAAGGCACCTTTAGTGGAGGGATCAGCTACCAAATCAAAAGTTACTAACTTAAAATCGTCATTAACCATAGATTTGCCGTCTGACCGTTCTTTTAAAGATCCCATACCTCTAGAGGAAATACCAAGCTTTACTCCCCCCTTAATTAGAGCCTGAGCCACCTGTCCGCATGGGGTATTAAGTATCTCTGCTTCCCCATACATCTCATTTCCTCGCATTTCCAGCACGGTAACAAGATGGGAAACATTGTGAAGCTTTACCGCATCTTGAGTTGGGTGATCTAACTCCCCCATTAATCTCCGCTCAGTAATTGCCTCACCTAATCTTTTCATTTCTCTGACAAGTAGTTTCTTTTCATAAATTCGATTATTATGATTAGGAGTACCCGCTCTTTGGAAAATACCTGCAATTTTCATAGTTCCTGAGCTTTTAGATTCCTCAAGAATTTGTAAATTTTCAATAATAAATGTATCTGAAATGAACATTATTTGCCTTTCTTAGCTTTAGCTGCTGCCTTCTCAGAATTTTTAATCTTATTCTTTGCGCCTGGACCATATAGTTTTTCAAGCCGTGCAGATTTAGTAGTTCCGTGCTTCAGCATAGTTCTAACCGAATGAGCCTTCATGCTTTTAAAATCAGCACCTGGAGTAGATGATCCAGGAGTAAACCCCTTAGCAATCTTTCCCTTGCTTTTTAATCCCCAATCAGCCTTAGAGATAACATAAACCCTATCAGCCCCCTCTGTACTGAACATCTCTCCAACCTTTCCCAACCTTAATGCGTCTGCAATGGTTGGGTAGATACGGACTCTAGACTTCTTAGCCTTAACGGCTCCCTTCTTCTTCGGGGAGTCTTTAGGGGCGGTATACTTCTCTCTGCCCTTCTTAGAGCCTTGACCAGACTCAGTTCTCGTTTCTAATATAGTAAATAGGGTCATCAGTCAACCACCTTACTTCTAAGCTTTTTCATTAAAAGCTCTACAATATCTTCTTCTTCGTCTTCTTGTTTTTTGGGAGCCTTTTTAACTTTCTTTTTAGCCTTCTTTTTCTTAGGTGCTAAATTGGGCGTAAACGCACCCACCGTATTAATTTCAGAAAGGGTTTGCTTAACTTCTACCAATAGATCTCTAATTTCTAACATCATATTCGCGAAATCGTTAGACTCAACAACGGGAGCAGGGGGGGCTGGGGTCTCTTCTAACACTACCTCCCTATTTTCCACGATACTTTGAACAAAATCGTTAGGAACCTCAACATCAGATATGTCCACCTGATCAGTAATTCGGGGGGAATATATGGAAGTATCAGATTGAAAAGAGGGCGCAGAAATTGTAGTGGCCCTCTTTTCAATCTTGTCTTGTGCTAACAAATTTTCTGCAAAATCTCCAACTGAAAATTCCATAATTTATTTTCACTTACCCTTTGCAGAAGCCTTAAGTTCTTTTACCTTCTTCATAACTTTAGACTCTTTCTTTTTGGACTTCTCATCTACATCCTCTTCATCTTCGTCTTCGTCCTCTTCGTCTTCGTCTTCGTCCTCCCCTTTCTCGGGTGGGAATCCCATATCTTCTGGTGGTACAACTCGCCCCCGAAACTCCTCAAGCTCCTCTTCCTCTTCCTCTTCGTCCCCCATCTCCTTAACCTTCTTAGCCTTCTCCTTCAACTTAGCCTTCTTAGCCTCGCCAATACTATCTAAAGCTTCACTAATTTGATCTAAATGAGCCTTCAATTGCTTGTCTGTAATCTCTTCAGCAATAGTGGACTCACACAAAGGACAAGTAACGGCAACTTCCTCTACAACCGCTCCCTCTTTTAGAGAGACACGAGCTGCGTCCCAAGCAGCGTTTTTAATAAGGGATTCTACAAAACTGTTTTCAACTAAAATACGATCTGACATAAGATTTTTCCTTAATTTAATTAGCACAGGACAATAGATATGTCCCTACAGTGTATTTACACATTTCGATAAAAATATATTATTTTTATTTTTATTTTGCAGGCTATCCTCCCGCAAAAACATTCTTTGACCCCGTAGCAACTCTAGTACACCCAGCAATACGGTCTCCTACCCTTCCACATCCTCTTCCATTTACAAAAACTGATTTACTGCCAACGGCAATAGGGGCAGTGTGGGAAGGTCATGGGCTTCCAGGAAGCAAGTGTACTGAATTATGATCTCTTTGTCTTGATATACCTAAACCATTAGCTATAACATTGGACGATCTCCCCTTCCTGTAGGGGGTGCTACAGTGAGTAACGTCTGCATCGCCATATCTTGTAACTGCTGGCATCTAGTTTACCAAAGTATGTCCTTAAAGGCTGGGGGGAAGTATCCTATTTTAGGGACTGTCTTTTGATTCTGGTCGCTCTCCAAGGATGCTCCTCCACTTTTTAATCGGGTACTAGATATATAGGTCTTCTCTGAATCTGTCTTCTTTACAGAGAATAATTTGATACCATTTAACTGCCCGAAAAATAAGCTATTTATTATACCCGAAGATAATTGGCCCATAGATAAATCAAGCATATCAGTTATATCCATAAAGGAAAATAGATCTCCCATAGGAAGTCTTTTACCTAAGTTCCCATCTTGTAAATCATAATTAGTATCTATATCAGAAAGAGTAGTTAAAAACTTACCTAATATAGATTTTTTAGATGAGAAGCTTTCTCCTGTTTTAGATAATAACTTTATTTTATCTCCAGCAGAGAATGCTTTGGTAAAGTTTATAGCATTCAAATCAGGCTCACTGGCCGCATTTAATCCAGTTGTAGCTTTAACTGGCTTAGTAGAAACCCTACTTTTAGTATCGGAGAATGGGCTCATTATAAAAGACATACTCCTAGTTAGTGTTTCCCCCTCAGGGTAGGAGTTCAATATAGATCTCCCTTGGAATATATTAAAATTAGTTTTATCTGTGGGGAATATACAGAAGTCGGTTAGTATTCTTCTAGGGTATACATTTCCATCTAATGGGATATCTAAATCGTTATAAGTAACTTCTATATAAAATTCAGAGTCCGTGGCGTTAGCTTCTAAAATAAAATTCCAAACAGGATCATCTGCTGGTATGTAGAAGTTTTGTCTAGGACCTGAGAAGGCAGCTACTGTAGAATTAAAATCATCATCACTGTCGTCCCCCTCCTTCCATACCCTTTTGTACTTGGCTGTAGTAGTTCTTAGAAGCCCATCAGGGGTTGAGGGAGGTTGGTCGGTAATGCTACTACCTACTAAGGAGTACAGCATAGCATCAGGTATGGAAACACCATCAGTCACCTCAGTACCAAAGGTAGCACTTACATTGAGGTCAACACTATATTCACTAACCGCATTTGGATTAGTAGAACGATCTCCTAATAGACCTAAAATTACGGATAGTTCAGATAAATTAAATTTATATGCTTTATCCCTATCCGAATAAAGAGCTACACCGCGTATAGAGGAGTCTCTACGAACTACGGGCAAAAACTCATTCGTCTCAAAAACATCTTCCTCTGTGCCATCTCTTTTTACAACACTTATAGCACTATCAGCTTTAAACTTTACACCACATATAGAGGAGTCTCTCCGAACTACGGAAGCCTGAAGACGAATATCTGTGGGGACGATATAGTGCCTTTGTGCAAATCTAGAGGCATCCCCAGACTCTGTATATTTTTGTGGATTTAAACTTATTTTCTTATTTCTTATGAGGGTAAGAGCAGTATTTCTATTTGTTATTGGATCAGAAAACGTAGGAAGTCCATTTGGAAATACCGATGCCGCTCCTTCGGCAAGAGTACTAAACAAGCGCGGATTATAATCACCAATAACACCCTTGTAGGTTGCCTGTTTAATTGCAGCTAATAGATAAGCACCTATATTATACGATGTAAGATTTTGATTCTTTAAAAAATCTAAACTATTTATTGTTTGCTGGCTAAGAGAGTTTTTAACTAAATTAGTTTGATATAAAAATGACCCAATAGTAACCCCATTAAATGGTACAAAAGTATTTGCCCCCTTTGAAGATAGCACATCTTTTAGAACTAAACTTAAGGAGGTTGCGTATATTCCATTAGGATCTAATCCTAATCTATTAGGAGTCTGTGTTGTTGCTAACTCTAATATATCCTGATTTGCCTCAATTCCATAATTATATTTCATATCATAAGGATTGAATGCTGGATTTGTAAGAACTAAAGACGTAATAGGCTCAGACATGCTAGCAGGTTCTGGCATCCACTCTTCGGCAAGGTATTTCTCCAATGGGAGTGGTCGAGGAAGACCTCCTGGACCTATTGGGTACTTTGGTCTTCCTGTTTCTGGTGGCATACGGATGGGTCCTCCTGGTGGAATTGGTGTTGGGCTGCCTCCTCCTCCTCCTTGAGAAGATCCTCCTCTTGGAACTTCACCCTGTTGTCCCCCTGTGGGTGCTCCTGTGCCTGTCGGTTCAACGAGTCCCCCTCCAATAGGATCTGTTGTTCCTGGTTCTGTTGTTCCTCCTGTTCCTGTGATTGTTCCTGTTCCTGTTCCTGTTGCTCCTCCTGCACCTCCTGCTCCTGTTCCTGTTGCTCCTCCTGCACCTCCTGCTCCTGTTCCTGTTGCTCCTCCTGCACCTCCTGCTCCTGCTCCTGTTGCTCCTCCTGCACCTCCTGCTCCTGCTCCTGTTGCTCCTCCTGCACCTCCTGCTCCTGCTCCTGTTGCTCCTCCTACACCCCCAGGGCCACCGTAAGGGGGTGTGTCGGGAGGCGTGAAACCACTCCCAGTTCCTCGTCCACTACCACCCCCAGTAGTAGGAGGTCCAGAAGGCCACCACTTAATAGTGAAGTCTGGGGGATCTACGGTTGGAGGAGATATAATTATTGGAGGAGCTAAACACAAGACAGGAGCAGTAGCTACTGCAGTATTAGTTTGTTGAGGATCTGCCATTCCCTACTCCTTATTCAATGGTTATCTTACTCACACCAGTAAGGGGAGTACCTGTTATTAAATTACCTTGAGTTCCAGGAGCTTCCACAGGAGCCACCAAAGTATTTCCCGAACCATAGGTTGATCTACTCGTAGGAGATGCTTCATATCCAATTATTGTAAACTTAACAGTTGGATAGTATGCTGCACCAAACTTAGGGGCATGTCTAGTTAAAGCGTTGAGTTCGTTAGTTTGGCCTTCCATATTCCATATATTGTTTTTAAACTCAGGCAAGCACACGGCATAAGATAGCCATTGGTATGCCAAGGCTTCGGTAATAGCACCATTTCTGGTATTTCCCGTACCCCCAGTAACTCCCACCTTGTCTGTAATTTCCCCAAGGTTGTTAACCATGCCTTCGTTGGGACTTGCTGTTTGTGGAATAGGTTGAGCTGCTGAGTTTATTTGGAACGAAGCACTTCTAACCCCTTGTGTTGAGGTCATAGTTCCCTTATTAACAGATAACCCCGACCCAAGCCCCACATTGGTAGGAGTTGCTCCTGCACTATCTGATCTTGAGGCAGCGGCAACAGGACCACAATTAACATATTCAACTAAAATATCATAATCGTTGACCCAAGAAGGGAATGTCATATTAATTTTTTTAGAAACAACGCTAATGGAGCCTTGCCCCACATTCTCATCCCCATAACCAAAACCATAAGCCTTTGCCAAACGTGCAGTCGTAGTATTAGTAGCATTACCTGGAACTGCTCCTGGAACATAGGCTAATGGCCTATCAGAAGTTTGGCCCTCAAACCACATCCACCAAGTAGGCTTAGAGCTGGCACTCTCTCCAGTTACAGCAGCGAAATTCATACTATCCATAGGCATATCCCACTCTGGAAGTAGAGGAATATTTCTTTGCCCTGTGGCAAGTCCCAAATATGTCTTACTAGTATTTGATACATAAGAGGTATTGGGATCTCCAATCCACTTACTTAGTTCAGTCTGTCTATTCCTATATACCCACTCCAAAAAGGCTTCGCGAGTCTTCTGAGTTGCATCATCTAAAAAGGCTTTAGAAGAAGAATAGCCAGCAAAGCTGTGGGTGTTTCCTGTACTTAGGTAATCAGAGGCTTGAAATGCGGTTGTATTTGTGGTAGCTGTGCCCCACGGGTCGTCTATATCAGTATTGTTCTCGTTCATAGTTAATAGGGTGCCCTCAACCCCGTAAGCAAGACCACCCATAACATAGTCCGTGTAAATTGCTCTACCAGAGTCCGAGATAGTTGCGGCTACATCCGTGGTTACATTATCTAATGCATCCTGAAGCTGGAAAGCACCAACAGCGGGGTTAGCCAAAGATAGGGGAGGGTTGGCCGCTGCAACTCCTGCTCTTTCGTTATAAGTAAATTCAGTAGTCCGTAAAAATGGACGAATATCTATAATATCTTTTGCTACTATGTCTGTGGAGCCCTTGTTTACTACGATGTATGCAAGGGGTAGAGCGGTCTGCCCTATAAGTTGGTAATCATCTGCATCTATATTTAAAGCCAATAGGGGAGCCATGTTAACTAAATCATCAGGAGATGGGAAACTTCCATGTACTTTATTCCCATCAATATCCTTTATCCCTAAATTAGCAGTGACATCCTTATCGTTTATATTAGCTACGATACGAGTAGAGCCTACAGCACCTGGATCATTACATCCAGCCGCTGTTTGAATACTAACAGGGCTTGTTGAATCAGACTTAGAGATACCAATACCTGCTCCCCTAATGATACCAAGAGTAGGTTGGTACATAGTTTTCTGTGTGGTTGTGGCAGTATCACAAAATCCATCACTAAAATCTTGTGTGGCAGCAGAGTTTGAATCTATAGGGACACTATACAATACTAACAGATCAATTCTTTGGTTTGCCCCAGGTATTGGTACTGCTGAACCCGCAGAATTATGATAATAAAAATCATCATCCTTCCATTCTGGTATTTCAATCTCAGATCCGTCAAAGTCTACTACCGCTGTACGGAATACCCCTCTCCACATTTTTACAAAACCTAAATGGATTTTAGATAAGTTCTCATAAGTATATGTGGCATTGGAAACATTTTTTCCAATAATTAGACCAAGTGTGGTTGGAGTTAGTGGTGCAAAATTAGACTGACCAGGCCAAGTTGCTGATCCACGCAACATGTCAGGGCTTCCCTCTGAATTATTTTTAGATGTGGACCACCTACCTCCCATTCCTCCAGGAGAAGTATGGAAGGTATAGGTATACTCTAACCCGTTTAGGTTATATGGGCTACCTGTGGTTCCTGTACTAATAAAAGCACTCCAGATCTCGTCTCTCTTATCCGTACTAAAGGTTTCCATTAAAGTGGGAATTAAAGTAGTTCCTCCCACAGAAGTACCTTGTAATGCTAATTGGGATAAGGGATTCCTTATATCAAAGGCATCATTAACTCTGGATGTAAAGGTTCCTGGATTAACTCCTACAAACCTTCCACCTACTGGCTTAGGTTTAAGCTGTTTAATATTTGTAATATTAATTTCACTGTTTTCAGTTAGGAAAGTAGAAGCACTCCCCTTCCCTTCTACTTGATTTTTAATATATAGAATATTCTCTTCCAGTTGCATTATAGGAAGATTATCAACCTGATAAAAATATGGGTCATTTGCCTTGTAGTACCTAATCGGTTGAGTAAATTTGTATGGAGTTGCCATTATAAGTCTCTATCTAAATCAAACAGGTTTGCAGACCCTAACCCTATCCCGTGAGTGGCATCAGCAGCGTAGAACCCCTCTCCTGGGTAGTCTGTGGTGGATTCGTAATAACTAAATATCTTCTTCCTGCCAGAAGTACCTAATGTACCATTCTTAGCATTAGCGAAAGTATTCATAGCTGATTCGTCTAGCCAAATCCTAGCCTCCGAATCACAAGGCAGCATAGCTGAAGTGTAGTAGAACGAAGACGCAACATTTTGTACTTGCTGATCTGCGGGTAATGTTTCTATGTACCCACTAAATCCTAAGTCCTGATATATTGCACTCACACTTGCAGGAGGAGTTGCACTACAATCAGAGGATGTTGAATACCCTTGAGCGAACAATTGGTATGGGGTTCCTTTTATTAAAGTTGCATCGGACGGAAAATTATACCCCATACTATTAAAAGCAGTGGGATTTTGCGGAGGCATATAGAAATGTCCTGCTGCTGTCTTTGGATGCCCTAAGAATTTAGCTTTAGGGTGTGGAGATACATAAATTCTAAAGGGACCAACATTTTGGAAAGTGGTTCTTCCATAATAACCCAAACCTCCTCCATGATTAACACCTTGTCCAAAAGTATCCAATACGCTAAGGCTTGAAGTATTAGGCGTAGATGAGGGAGCCCCAGAAAGCGGTGTCCATGCTGCTCCCGATACCCAACATGCACTAGGTCCGTAATAAATACTACTAAGATCTTGGGGGTGTGTAGTCCCTAAAGCATTTAGAGTTGAATTGCCTGTAGATAGGTAGGAAGCATGTAATTCTGAGTTATCCGCAATATTCCAAATTCTAAGAAGTTCACAATGACCTACTGTAGAGAAGTCGTAATATGCACCTGAGGTGTTTTGCCATCCCACGGGGAAGGTCACATTCTTTACATTGACTTGGCTATCCCCGACTGCCCTAACACACATACCTCCATATGACAGCCCAGACACTGAGTCAGCTGCTGGCAAGCCTATTTCTTTTAGAGGATTCGCTGTCGCTGGGACAGTTCTCGCGGATGTAACCACGAGGGCGGCACCCGCAGTTGAGGGGAATTTAGCTTGGTTCACCAAATTATAAGAAGTATAGTTTACAAAGGGATTTGGATAAAACTGTAAGTATCCAGAAGCACACAGAGACGATAAGGCATACCCACCTGTACCTGTTGGGTAGTCTTTATTTGTAAGGTACTTACTATCCCAGTGTTGGTGATAGTCTCCCATGTCGTGAATGTCAAGTACAGAGTTTCTATTAGCCACTAAACAGGCTCTTGTTGCATGTAGATCTACCTTGGTGTGATTACCTGTATCCCCCAAGTTCCATCCACTAGCATCTATAATGCCGTCCTTGTGGTGCGGACCAAATTCTATAGTTGATCCGTCTTCGGCCAGTGCATCAACACCAAACTGCCCTATGAATGTGGGTCCCGCAACGTAAACATGGGAACCAGTTCCTGCATAAACCCCTGCTATCTTTTGTTGCTTAGACCATTTCTGTGGACCTAAGATTATGGTATTATCGTTCTTATGCCCAAACATATCAAGATTACTATTATTTGTGACCCTAAATGCAGCACCCTTTATAGCACCTGTTGCTTGGTAAGCGGTAGCGAGTTCGTCTGCTACATCCAAGTTTAGATACTTACACCCTACCGCATTCATGTAAGATCCGTTATCCACTACAACCGCAGGTAGAGTTTGTTTGGTTGTAGTAGCACCCTCTACCCTACTCTCTACTTGATGGTTTCCACTGAAGGATAATCTCTCATAAACAGAATCCATACCGCTTACATAAGTGGGTACAAATTCAGATGAGTCTAATAATACATGTTGGCCGTTAGCCTCAAAATTGGTTACAGGATAGAACGGACCAGCCTCATAACCAGTAGCGGTAGCATTTTTGTTATAATTAAATATGGATCCCTTGGCGACTAAACCCCCTTCGGCGTTATTATCAACCGTAACTTGGGAGACTTTACACACAGAGTTTTCTAAAAGAATTCCTATTTTGTTCTGGAAGGAAGCTATTCTATGGCTTGTATCAATTAAGGATTCTTTTGCCCGAATACCTTCTTGTACATTAAAGAAGGTTTGTAAGACAATAGTTTCTGACCCATCAACTTGTGCAAGCGAGTCACCTGCCATATTAGTCCCCTTCCTTGTGTTAGGGGGGGTTATAATATTAGAATTATTTAAATCTATCCCTATTAAATTTCTATAGAAGCAGAACGGAGAATCAGCAGGTAATCCCTTGCCATTCTCTGTGGACGCGCTTAAAGTTACATTAGAATTATATGCTCGTAACCCAGCAGTAGGATTAGTTGTTACTTTAGAATCTAGAAAGTTAGGATTAGTTTCCAATTCATAATTATGAAAAGCAATAAATCCTCTACTCAAAATTACATTAGAATTATTTAACTGCATCCCTGCATCCGTACATCGCGCAGCAGTACAGTTCTCTATGACCACCTCAGAGTTTGTTATATCAAATCCAACTTTTGTAGTCTGTGACCCCGCAGCAGTTATATTAGCTTGGCTTGCTCCGTCAACGCAGAAGCCTCTAATGTACACTTTTCCTGCACAATCTTTTACGGAAACATTACTTAAGGAGTTTGCATACACAAACCCTATAGTTCTCTTGGTACTTAATGGAGCAACAATACCAGCCCTTTGCTGTGCAATTCCGTTATTAAGCACCACAGTATCAGAGCTAACAGAACTATCCTCATAAATATTAACATTAAACTGGTTTGCATTAGCCGCCCCAGTACTAAGTAAGGTCCCAGCAGTATCATTAAATCTTGAAGAAATGGTTACTGTTTTTCCAGCATTCTCCCCCACTACACCCCACTCAGGGTTTAGTACAAAGGCTCTTGTATATTTATTCCACCAACTCGTCTTATCTGGGTTTTTAGAACCAACAACAACTCCCAACCCTAAAGACTTAGAGTCTGTCATCGTATTGCTTGCGTCTGCGGAGGAGAAAGTTAATATAGCACTAGCATTAGCATTCACTCCCGAAACTGCGGAGGAGGGTGATGTTGAACTACCACATAAAACTTTAGCAAAGCCTCTATTAATTATCTCTATACCTGCTCCAGAACCTTCAAATTCTTTACTCTCTAAACGTAAATCACCTAAGGAACCGCTTGTACATACCTCAATTATTACTGGGAATCTGAGGGTGTTTGGTAGAGCATCAATAGCTGCGGATACTGTCCCAAAAACCTTCTTGTTGTCAATACCACAGTCGGATACTGTCAACATTAAACCGTCTACAGATGAGGCGGGATATCCTGCCATCTCATATAAGAAATTATCTCGATCTTCTAAATCATAGATTGGGAGGTTATCTTGCTCCCAGTTATAGAATGCGCTGGAGTCGAACTTGTATACAGGATCTACCCAGTTATTAATTAACTGACCTGTGCCAGATGCTAGATATAAATCTTGAGGTAAAAATGCCATGTTAAAAGTTCAAAGTCCATTTAAATACTAATGCAAAGTCGTTAGTTTTTGCTATATTTGTGAAAGGTCTATAAGCAACTAATTGAGACCTTTTCGTATTTCTTCCTAAGGGATTCTGCATAAATAACCCAACTTCATTGACAGTTAAGTTATTACAGGACTCCTTATCTATGTAAAGTATATAGGTAAGAGAATTAAGATCCACTCGTTTAATACTATTATCAGAGATCAGACCAAAAAACCAAGTATCTCCATAACTTCCTCCTACCGTGGGCTTCGCCCCTCCATCCCAGTCCATTAATTCGTGCGCCTCTAAAGGTAGAAAGGAATCAGTGGTGGTTTGGTATTGGGAACCACCCCCTACTTGCCCCAAAGCGGAAACCAAGCTAGTTTCAGACACGCCATACGAGCCAACCTTAGTATCCCCAGACACGCCTATTTGGAAATAACGAATTTGGAAATTAGTTATATCCGCAGCACCTGACCCTGCGTAAAGAAGTCCCAGACCAACACCCATACCTGATGTGATGGTATTGGGATCATTAAGAACCCTTTCTTCGGTCCCATCCCCAAAAACTTTATATATTTCGAGATGTCCTGAAACATTTAAATTATCATTATTACTCATCTTTTACCTACTTATTATAGCTAACTATACTCCTGTATAATGGTTATCTACATTGGTAGATATACCCAAAAATCCAACTGACCAATGGACAACTAATGAAAACTCAGAGGTTTTTGTTACGGGAGTAAAACTTCTATAAGCCATCAATAGAGGGGAGTCTTCTTTAAACCCTTTTGGGTTCTTTGCAAATAAACCTATTTCACTTATTTCCTTACCGTTTCCTGTTTTTTCATCTAACACAATTTCTGATTCAAAGGAATCCATAAAAAACTTGGATAGTCTTCCTTCTTTGATCTTGGAGAAATACTCATCAGTACCTGAGAACGCTATTGAGGAGAGCACAGCACTAGTAAATAAAAGCTCCGTATAGGTGCTCCCCCCATCATCTGTGGAGGCATTAAACCCTCTATACTTACTTTCTACAATAAAGTCTGTGTCGTCTCCGTAATCATCCCAACTAAATGGGGTACTAAGATGATAGAAATAACTAGATGTAGTAACAGCAGGATCATAATCCATAGAGCTTGTTCCCACTTGAAAATAATAAGGAGAGTAACTATCTGTATTTAGGGATCCTCCCCCTCTTTGTATATCAATAAAGGAAGACCCTAGACCCGCAGTAACCAGATTAGCTCTATCTACTATTGTGTCTTCAGTTCCATCACTGTAAACTTTACAAATTGTAATATGTCCTCTAAGCATTTCCTGTTGCCCTAAAATCTAGTGTCCATCTTATTTTTAAATCTGCATAATTTAAAGAACCTGCTGTTGCTCCGTTATCACTAATTCTTGATAAATTATCTATAAATTTCTTAGAACTAAATAGTCTATATCTAAGTGGGTTGTCTATTGGATCAAAAACAAAGGGAGGAGAAGAATATTTAAGTGCTTCCTTTATATCCACAGTCCATAACCCTATGTTGTATATACCCCCATAAAGGTTAGCCAGCCCAAGATCACCAGACAACACGTTAGTTTCGTATACTACCCTACCATTATTTTGATAAGATGCAGCTTGAGAAGACACAATTAATCCGTGTCCTGACAAGGTTACACCGTTTCCATCATCTCCAACTCTTTCATTTATAGGATCATAAACCCTACCCACATATCCAGAAATATCCATAGAGCTTGCTTCATTAAAGCCGCTGTTATAATTTCCTGAGACAATTTGATTTTCAAAAGCAGCAGACGTTGTTAAACTACTGACCATAGACCAGTTTGTACCTCCCGTGCTAGACCCTTCAGGAAAACATCCTAATTGATAAGCATTTACTCCAATATAATTATTAGGTACACCATCAGAGGAGTTTTTAGCATTCCATAAAGAAGATAAATTATTCTGTTCTATAAATTTAGACTGCAAAGCAAACTTCTGTCTATAGGGTATTAAATTTAAATTTTGACCCAAATCAAAACCCGTAACCACAGAGCTTAAAGAAAACTCTGATTCCGTATTAGACCCCTCTAATCGTCCGTCTAAGGGGTCGGGGTATGTGGGGAGTCCAGTATAGGGGTAGTACGAGGAAACATCAGGAGGACCGCTCACACGGACGATAGGAGCACTAGCCGCAGACTCCAACCCAACTCCAGAGAAAGACCTACCCATAGCCAACGTGGATCCTGAGAAGTCCCAATTATTGGGGCATACTCCGTCTGTCCTAAATTGAAGCTCCGTTGGGAATTTACCTACCTCAAGTTGGCACCCATATATATAAGCACCTCCTGATGCGCCACCATCAGTACATAGCGCAGGATAAAAAACCGCTTCTATCCCTGAAGTTGCGGAGGGAGAAAGAACGGAAACCCAAGCCCTATACCAATTATCCCCCGCATATTCTACTCCAGCATTTGCTTCCCAATTAGGAACAACCCAGCCATTTGCCTCTGTTCTGGCAGATTCAGTTCTCCACGTTTGGTTTACGCCACTTATAGACCCATTAGTTAGATCAGTATATAAATTAATAGCGGTTCTTGCATTACCTAAACCCGAATCTCCGCTGTAACCATCCCCCTTACTTGTTAGCTTTATATGTATACCTCCATGATCAGTATCATCGTTGCTGTTGCAACCAGTGTTATTAATGGGGTAATCACCAAAAGCTTGTTTTGTGTATAGGGACCAACACAACCAAGTATCTTGAAAAGCACTTGCGGTAAAATCTACTCCCCCATACCCTTCAAGCATACGGCACGGATGGAAGTACCCCGAAGTAGCTCCAGCGGCGAGATTTATATCATCATCCACCACCGTAACAACATGTGCGGTAGAGGAGGGTATATTAGAAAACATTGAGGGGGGCGAAACTTCAGGAGTAGAACTAATACTATTAATAGTCCCACCAACTACTGAAAATAAATCTGTGGACGAGGGTGTTGAGTAGGGATTTAAATTTCTATTAGCTACTGTTAGTCCAGGTGACGGACAAGTATAAGAAGAAACAGGATAAGCATGGGCATTTCTGAAGTACCCCTGTGCGTCCTTTCCAAAGGATATGGCCTGTACAACCCAGTTTGAAGTATCCATAACTCTAGGTGCAATACCCAAAGTGCTTGAGGGTGCAGTAAGCATATCGACAATAGTTTGCCCTGCTCCGTTTACGACAAGATTATCCTCCTCGTAAACAAGCTTTTCTCGATCTCCATCTAAGACCGCAAATATTTCTACCTTACCTTTCATACTTAGCCTTCTACTATATTTAACTCTGTAAGATTTCCGTAGCTTCCACTCACTGGATCATACATATGAGATTGTGATCTATAATTCATCCTGCTGCCTCCACTAACCTCCATCACACTTGAAGTAATTGTTGCATTTTTACTAGCTAGTCCCGTACTTATATCTTTAAAGAATCTAAATACAGCCTTTAAATCATTAGAATCTAATTGTGCATCTCCATATTTAGTCTGTATTACAGCTTTATTATAGTTCGTGATATCTCTAATAGAAATGTCCTCAAACACTATAAACTTAGTATTACTTCCCTGAGAAGCAAATAATTCTAGTGTATATTTTTGATTTGTTCTGTGTACTTTTCCAAAATTCTGTAAGTAGTCCCCTGTTGGAGTAAGTGCTTTGTTATTTTTTGTTGTAAACCTAAACTTAAGCTCCTGTAAAGTATTCTCATTTATATTAGCTATAGCTTGGGGGTTTGATCCAGGAATAACGGTCTCTACAAAAAGAGGCTCCCAACACCTTCTGTCATAAACATCAACAGTAATTGGTGCCAGATCATTAGATCCTCCCTCCCCAGATCCCGTCATGCTGTCTAAGTTCTTTACAGCAAATTCTTGGTTCTGTGCTAAATTTCTGACTTGGTTTATTCCGTTAGCAACAAAAGCGGTAGTGTCATAGGAGTCCCACTTATCTAGATGCACACCACACTCATCATTAATCCCTAAAGGAGAGTAAGACCAGATCTTATTATTTTCAGGTTCTGTGTGTATCCAAAACCCCAAAGATAGCCCCCCAGTCAGAGAGCTGCTAACGTCCATGCAATGAGCCTTAACCGTAACCTCGTACTCATGCTCTGGCTCTAAGAAGTTTCTAGACTTGTTAGTTAGATCAGAGTTATCAATCTTTATCCTAACCCTAGGCAATCTATCGCTTCCCTCTGGGCAGTGATATTTAATGATTTGGTTATTTATTAAATATTTAGCAAAGGAGTATTTATTTTGATCATTTCTAGATAAATTAAAGATTGAGAATATCGGATGACTATCAAAGGTAGAGGGGGTAGAGGTATCCACCAACTCAACAGCACTAACCAAGTGATTATTTCTAAACTCTGGGTTTGTTAGATATACATCAGAAGCATCAGATGCGGTATATGTTCCCACATCTGCATGAGTACCCGAAACTCCCGATGCACTAAGCACCCCGCTTCCTCCATAATACGACAAATCAACTTCGTATACAGGAGAACTTGCAGCAAAATACCCGCTAGTTCCTAATGCAGATCCGTCAATATCAAAATTAGAGTTATAAATTAATGGTCCAAAAGTATGGCTAAACAAGTTAGGAATACCCATTAAGTTATAGTTATTGTTAGTACCGTGGCCTCCGTATAAGCTGTTGTATACGTTATAAAATGCAGACACCTTTCTTCCAAAAGTAAAGTGTTCATAATAATTTAAGGATTGATCTTCGGCCTCACTATTTATTAGGTAGTTTCCAATTGATCTTGGTACATCTATTCCTCCATAAAGAGCAGCTTCCCCATACCAAGAACTAAAATTAACAGGATTTATGAGATTACTACTAACGGGCCAAGAAACATTCCTACTTCCGTCCTCATTAAAGTAACCCGAAACTATGGAGCTTGCCTGTAAATATTTCTCTGCATCGTGTATCTTGTTCATCATATAGAGAATTTCAGGCAATTGCCCTCTTCTACCGTAGGTTACACAAGAAGATGTTGGTACGTTTTGTTTAACTCTAGAAGCAAAAGTATTACTTATGTCGTACCCAAACATAGAGCTTGGGGATAACAGGTTCTGGCATATGTCCCATACTGGGTGGAGGTTGGAGGTATCTATCAGTTCCCCGATTCCGTTGCCCCAATCATTTTGTCTCTTAGCTACTTCTTTAAAATCCATTGATGAGGGTATAAACCCTAAAGGTAAATAACCTAGAGAAGAGGAATAGTAAGTGGTGGATAGTTCTAAACTTCCTGGATTATTCTTCCCCCCTCTAGTGAACATCTTGTTCTCTGGGAGAAGGTTGTGGAAGTTTCTCCTACGCAATGAGTTTCTTGGGACTGATGATATAAAGGAGGTGTTTCCAGATAGCAATACATCGTTTATATTATTTACATCTGTTCTATGGAACCTTTTAGGGGTAAGTCCGTTGGCGGCGGCAAGAGCCTCCATGTCTAAGGCACAAGTCCCATAATTGGTAGTAACGTGGGCTGATCCTTCATACAGATTATTAAAATTAGGTCTCCACTCTCGGCAATCATTATCAGCCAAGGCATCCAAAGCATCTGCTACATCAGACACGGAAAGCAAAACACGAGACACAGCATGAGCAGGTATTACTTGATCTAATACTCTCATTACTTTTGTCATTCCATACTTCGACGTAGAGTTAAGCTGCTGCGATGACCAATCAAAGGTACTAGAATCGAAGGACATTAAGAAGTGAGAAGACTTGCCGTTCCACATACTTAACAGGCTTACGGGATCTGGTGTCTTCTGCTTAGTTGCGTTCTTTAATATAGTATTATAATTTGGTGGATACTGCTTGTCTTTTGTAAAGATTAAAAAGTTATTAATAACTTTTGAAAGATCAACACTGTTTATAAGATTATCATTTAAGTACTTTCGTACTTCCTCTGCAAAGTTCTTATCCACGCCATAACAGATTAAATAATATTTAATTCTATCTAGCATATTATCTGTTACAAAAGTTTGTGTGTAATACTGCCTCTTCTCATAGGGAGGTACTAAATAAGGTCTATCCCTATAGAAGAATACAAAATTAGGATCATAATCTAAAACTAGGTCCTCAGAGCTAGAAGTGTGTACATCCCCCGTCATAAATGTGGGCCAATTATAATCATTAGGATCATACTCACCACTAGGGGGCATTATATGATAAACACCTGTATAGGCTTCTCCATCTAAAAGAAGCTTAGGTTGGGGGAAGGGCTCACCAGCTAACAAGAAGCTATTTGGAAATTCTCGAACCAAATCAAACAGAATCTTATCTACCAAATACTTAATATTGGTATCCATACTATTCGGAGAATAGTTAGCCACTCCAAACTGCCGCGCCAGCGCGGGGGTATAAACATCCAAACTATCTAAAGCGGGGGAACTTGTAGCTAAAGAATAGTAGAGTATATCAGGAATATAGGATTCCCACAACTCAGATAAAGTATCGCTAGTAGTTACATTAAAGACTCCTGTAGAGAATAAAGTATCCAACAAATATTGAATAGATCTACGGGTGCCCTTCATCTTATAAATGTCTACAGCGTTTCTAAGTTGAACTCTCCACTTATCAACATCAGCCCCTATAAACTGCCATCCAATAAGCTCTCCTAGTAACTCTAAAAACTCATCAGGGCATTTGCCTATATCGTAAAGAACCCCTATCTCGTTATGCTCAGTCAGCCTGTCGCTCATACAGAAAGACATGGCCTGTAAGAATCTAGTAAGGGGTCCTGCCTCCTCAGTATCCGTTATAAGGACACCATCATCACTTACTGTTGAAGTTGCAAAGTAATTACTGAAGGAATCTTCTACCTTAGTATCTGGGGTGTCCATAAACTGCGGAGAGTATACCACGCTGTTAAGTGTTTGAAGTCTATCTAATAATTGGGTTCCGCTAGTCCATGTTCCAGCACTAATGTCTACAGAAGAAGTATAGTGCTGTGGTGTAATCCTATCTGATAACCCCCAATACTGCTCGTTCTTCCAAAGATACTCTTGATAAATATTAAGAGTATCTTCTAATTCTACGGATCTTCCCTGCCAAAGAGTGTCCGTAAGCAATGTGGCTATGGAGTTAGATGGATCAAATCCACCTGCTGGTCCGCCTCTATTTAGGAAATAAACCCACCCTAGATTATTAGCCAAGTACTTGTATGTCCCTGAAGAATCATTAGCGTAAGCACTGGCCGTTAGGGTAGCTAAGTCCTTGTCCGCCGTTGTAACAGCAGGGATAGATGGTAGAAATGTTCCACTAATATATGACAAGAAGGCTTCGCTTGTGCTGTATTCAGAATACTTCCTACCTAGGGGAAATAATATATTTCTTTGGAAATCATCAGGACGTATCTCAGCAGGAGCATTTTGTTTATAGAAATATTTAGCAAACCCTTTTGGTGTGCCTATAGAAGATAAGTAAGTATCATATGTTAATGCAGACACAGGCAGAATAGTGTTCTGATTTTTATTAGCTAGTATATGTGAATTTATTAACTGATTTGGATAAGATACATGCGTTCCACTTATAGTCTGCTCGTCTGCAAAGTAGAACTTGGGAATAATCTTCTTTAGAGCATCTAAATAATTTCTCTTAAAATACGTCTGTGGAGAACTTATATTTTGGACATTATTTTTAGATGAGACTACTGAAACTATTTCAGGAATAATCTTATCTAAATCATTGAACCTAGATTTTTTTACATATCTTCTTGCCATTAAATTAGAACAGTATTTATTGTAAAGTTATTTAATTGAATAATTTCATTAAAATCTACTTCGGTTATTTCTGGTAGATTATCCACGGTGGAGTATCGCACGTTAGGTAGTCTGAATATTTCTCTACTAAGCTCAGTAGAGATAAAGGCTTTTCCAAAATCAGTATTATCCAATAAGAAGTGATTACGAATAACTCCAGCAACTTCTTGCTCCACTGTACTTTGGAAGTTTTCTAATTCTCTATCTATGCGTATAGTTACTACTATATCTAATGTCCTAATAAGGCCATCTACCACGGCTATCTCATCAGTTAACATCTTCTTAGGTTCTATTTCTGCTAATAAAGATTCTTTAAATGTAGTTGAGGCTTTCTGTAGTCTAAGCTCATCTAGCTTTTCTAACACATATACATCAATAATGTTTGCGGAAGAGAAAGCATCTCGGACGGCAGCGGTCGTCTTTCCTATAGTTCCTTGTTTACTTCTAAAAGTATTTCCTATAGCAATAAAGTCCTGTAAAGTTACTACCCTGTCTTGCCTTCTAAACGTATAGGGGGCGTATTTTTTTGCATGTTCGGAGGTCTCAGCTTCCGACCCACCAGTTGCAGCAGTTACGTTCTCCGTAGTAAATGTTACGGGGTCGCTATTATCATTACGTTCCCCAGTAGTCTCCACGTTAATAAACTCAGCACCAATATTGCCCCGACTTCCTCCCCCAGTCCTATAGGTTACGGTGAAGTCAGCCCCAGCAGGTGGGGAAATACCTAATGCGTTGTCTCCAAAAAGTAAAGTAGCAGCATAAGAATCGTCATAAATTACTTGAAAAATCTTATCCGTTCCTCCTGAAGCCGAGTATAGCCTTTCAACTTGCGTATATGCTCCTCTCGCAGCATCATCAGCATTTGGAGTATTTATAAATACCTGTATGCTCCCTTCGATTATGGGGTTATCCGTCAAAGATATTCTCTTGTTACCCTCTAAAGTATCGAAGACTCCCTTTTGTATACTTAAAGACCCCTCCAGCATTGCCACGTTCGTAAATACAGAACTAGGATCTCCTACTCCTGCATTATCAGCCTCGCTACCTGCCAACTCAAAACTAGCATTAGTATTTTGTATATCTTGAATAGCATTATTTTCTATTTTATAAAGAGAATAATTAACAGGCGCACCATCATCCTTTGAAGTAATAGCAAAAACTCTAGATGTGGGAGGAAACTGTATTGGGTATGCGGCTGCGGATTGGTTTACTGTTGCTGTAAGTTTAGCAGATGCCGCAGAACCTAGTGGTCCTCGCATGTCAACACCCACAAGCTCAAGCAGCTTTTTTAAATTTTCTCTGCTCTTTACAGTTCTTAAATAGTTTTCGTTTGCAAGCATATCTCCCTTTAGAGACATTACCGCTCCCATATATGCAACTACTTCAATAAGCATTAAGCCCAAATCAGACTCTGAGTAGTTCTGGTAGTCCTCAGGGTATACTGCTTTTATGTAGTCTAGAAGGTCTTCTCTGATTGTATAGAAGTCCGTACCTGCATAATCAATATATTGTTGCTTTTTCCGATCAGGGATCGAAGATAGCTTCATAAAATCTGTGCTTACTGTTCCTGAAAATGCCATTATCTTACACCAACTTCCACATCAAATATATCTAAAGATTCGTCTAATAGTTGAAGTGTTAGATTTACCATCAACTCACTCCTGTTAGATTGAAGCTCATTAGAGAATACTTTTAAATTCAAAACCCTTACAATACTAAAATATTTATTTAAAGTTTTTAAAATATCATTTCTTATTAAGAAGTAAGTAGTTTCATCTAGTGGCTCAAAAACATACCTCTTCAGGGACATACCATAATCTGGCAGCATAATTCTTTCTCCCTTTTCGCACAGGAGAAGCTGTCTAAGATTATTTCTAATTAAATTAACCCCATAAGACTTACTAAAATAGCCTCCTTCGCTTGAGTTGTTCTGGAGGACAGCAGGACTACCTGTTACCTTAGAGAATGATCCCGTCAAAGGATAAGAAAAACCACTACGCCTCTTGTGCTTTGAGACAGCGACCTTTTTGACAGCTAGGCTTAGTGTAGCCCCGTAAGTGTTATGTGTTGTTGTTACAGCCATTATGTTCTAATATTTTCAAAAAATCCTTTTTGGGCGTTATAATTCTTAAGGGCGTCAGAAGAAGTTATAGCCTTGTTATATAGCTTTAGACTACCTAAGAACCCATGCAATCCACTTTTTTTACCACCCCACTTGCCTCCCATAAAATTCATACCTTCGTTAGAGTTAGGTACATACAAATTAGTTAAAGCTTTTGTATGCATCCCGTCCGTGTAACCTCCTCCAATCATCCAAGGAGTTAGAGACATTCCACCATTTCCCTGTGGTACAGGACCGTTCCAATACCAGAAATCCCTGTATCCTAAGGATTGGGGAGGAAATCCAGGAGCATTCGGAGGAAGATCATCCTTAAACTCTACATCGTAATTAAAAGATTTGGTATCAACCATACTTGGAATATTAGGAGAGCCTCGTGCCCCAAACACACTTTTTACACTTTGAGACTTTAATAAGTTACCGTTCAAATATATACTAACAAGATCCTGGGAATAATCAACAGTTACAGTAGTTAGTACAAAAGTTGCGGAGCAGTCATTCAACTTATCTCCGTTAGACGTTACCGTTGAAGTATCAACTGAAATTCCATAATATCCGCTTGCGGGGACCTTATCTTGAGCACAGTACTCACCATCTGCGGAGGCAGCAAGAAAAGTTATTCCACTAGTATTGATGGATTGGGTTGGGCTCATGTGAAACATAAGACCGTCTGTAATAGCATTATCGCTGGGATTATTAGTTGGGGCTGCGCCTTGCGTTATTCTTCTATCTCTAGTGAAGCCCATCAACAAACCCCTAACTACTTTCGACCCGTACTGGGGACCAGCGACCCAATTATCATTTAAAGAAGAAAAATCTCCACCCCTATTTTCACACCCTAAAACAACCCTGTGAAGGGAGGATAAAGAATTATCAGAATTCCAACCTAATCCTGTGGGGGTTCCTAAATCAGGTACATGGGACCAGAACTCAAACGTAGCTCCTCTATTATTATAAAGAAGACTATCAATATCGTCCCAACCACTTTGTATTCTACCATATCCATAAGGTCTAAAAGGAGAGTATAGATACTCATTGTTGGAAGTATAGTTATCTACTTTTGGATTTCCATCGCCATCTACGCCCGAAAAGAAATTACACACACCTCTAAAGTAGGGTATTCCTATTCCAGAAGGAAACATAGAATCAATAGAAGAGGCAACGATCTGTGCTGGCTTGTCCTCAGAGGAACTCGTAACACCGTTTATTGTAAAATATTTATCAGAATCTGGCTTTACGATATCTGCATCTAAAAAGTTATAAATTGCAACTAATCCCTCAGTTGTAATTCTATCATCTAAGGATAATACAGTTCCACTAGTTCCACCTACGGGATAGTCTGAGGTTATTATGTTTCCAACCCCTACAGGAGGTACTAATAGCTCATTGGCAGTAAAAGCATCCTGTGGTATGTCACTTTTAATAAACTCAGGACACAGAGGCAAAACTATGCCTGATACCTCCCCTGGCCTAAATATTAAAGTTTCCTGCTTACCTCGTTCTATAGCAAGCTTCCCAGAATCTAATGTTTTGAAATCATTTATTGGAATTTCACCCTTTTTAGCGGGAGCATCGCTGGGAGACAGGAGGACATGAACTTGAATTTGCTTTTTTCTTCTATTTATTTTTGAATCATGCGTAGAAATTTTAGCGTATAGTATTTGTCTTTGATTACTAAGAAGGGCACTGTCCTCTGCATACCCACTGGCTTGCAACTCCCCGATATAAGCAGATAGGTCATATATCTCCCTATTCCTTTGGTCGGTGAGTACCTGCAAGAACTGGTCATCATCATAAAACCCCTGCATTTGAGGACTTTCGTCTATCTGGTCCGTATCGAATGCAGTATCAGCCCATTTATTGAAAGTACTCCAAGTTACAATTTCACCCTTACCACCAATATTAGGATTATGCTCGTGTGTCCACTCTAACATCTTAGGAGGAACCCCAGTTCCAGCAATCGGATTCCCATCGGTATCGTAATATACGGCAGAAACTATATTACTAATACATCCAGTATAATCTAGCCCTCCTCCATAGGAATCATAATATACACCCGTCTTTGAAAATAGGAACTGACCCTTTAAAGATTTTGGAGGCAGCATACCACTTGCATTAACAATGTCCGTAAAAGGATTTATATCCCCATCTAAAGGTACGATGGGTAATCCGTCAGGACCTAGTTGCGCCTCTATCAAATTAAACGAGGTATTACCAGCCAAAGCCTCTTCTAGGGTTTTTCCAAACCAAGGACTATTGGGATCTTCATTTACTAAATTAGAAAAGAACGCAGGTTCGGGATTATTTTTTGGATCCTTCTGCCTAGCTTGCTTTATGTCTTCAATTACTTTTACTTGGTCTAGACCTTGCTTTATGAACGCAGATGCTTGCTCCATAACTTCTTTGTTGTCGTCAAACACCTTACTAGCGGCCTCTAACGCAGGAGGGGGGGCTGGGAACTCACCAACTGGAAGACCCGTGACTGGATCTATCATAGAAAAGCCAGCGATTTTATCCGCTATAGCAGAGGGACCTTTCTGTAGGGCAGAAAAAGAAGATAATTGATCAATACAGTTTTTAATCTCATCAATCTGATCTAATACATTTTCCCCAATTACCCAAGCTTCGGCTCCAAACCCTATAATGGTTCCCAAGCCATATAAATCATTAACCCCTTGGAGGAGATCTTGCTCAACTCCCATATTAGACGAACTAGACACAAAAACAAATCTACCAAGGTTGGTATCATACTCAACAATACCCGTATCTAAGAATACTCTGCGTGTTATGTCCTTAAATATGGAATCTGCTAGGGCTACTCCGTCCTTTATTCCCATGTTAATAGAATTAAGCACAGGGGAGGGAAAAGCTGCTAATGCTTCTTTGGCGAAGTTCATCATACATCGCGGAACCCCAAACTGTACCTGTAAAGCATCTAATACAGGAGTATTAGATGTTGTTATGATGGATGCGGCTTTTGAAAAATCGAATGTTGCCATAATTAAAACTCTGGACCTGGGTGGGGTAAGTTCAAGTCAATTCTTTCCCCGTCAATATAAACATTATCAGATCCATTTATATCTACTAAAGGAGCATTTATTTCTACTTCCTCTTTACTTTGAATAGTAATTTTCCTATCTGCTATTATATCTACTGTTCCCCCCGTCTCTACAATAACCTTACTATGGGGGCCAGGAGCATGTATGTGTATCACCGAATCTACTTCCATTGCACTTAAAGATATGTTATTATGGTGGGATAATAATTGAATACACCCCGTAGTTTCATTACCAAATTTCCCTGCCCTACTAGCGTAATACCCACCATTTCCTGGGTCTCCTAGTCCGTTTGCAGGAATATTATCAGCAAATGGGTTGAACTGCGCCTCATATCTCCCATCAGGGTTGGTGTGCAAATCACTTCCATAAGCCGATTTAGAAGTAGATTTATTCTCTATCTCTATATTAAGCCCATCTTCAATCCAAATATGAAATCTATTTAGTAATGTATATAGGTTTACGGGACCGTGGGTCCTCATGTGGTATTCCCCTGCCGCGAACGGACTCTGGTTGCTTAGACCTGTGCTCCAAATAAAGAAATCTTTTCCTCTATGTTCATTGGTCATTACAATCCCGTCTACTATGGGAGAATCTACTAATTCAAGCCTCTTCCCAGAACCACTATGGAACCCCACTCTATGGTCTTGGTAGGGGCGTTGTCCTTTATTTCCCTTATACCTATTGGAAATCATCCAAGAATCACCTCTTAGAGTCTCTAATCCATATTGTTCGGGGATTACACCTTTGGCATCATACATTCTCTGGAATCTAGAGGGCCAATGGCTCCAATTTTGTGGAGTATTTGGACCACTTCCTCCCCCAAACATCTGTTCCCAAATCCCACCAGCGGGTCTAGCAGCGGATCCTTGGCCGATGGGGGGTCCAGCTAAACCTTCTTTGTCTTTATCCACATAAGCAGTTGAATAGGTTCCTTCCTCTGTTTCCTCAGGAGAAATTCCTCTATTCATCCCTGGAATATGGCCCATAACGCTCCCTAAATAGTAATAACCCCTTATCATTCCGCTCTCTTTAGCAACCTCGTCCTCATAAGCTACCAAAACTTGAGAACCATCCTCTGGAATCATTATCATAGCGGCCTTATCACTACCATAGGGTGTAACATATCGAACAGACTCCCAACGAGAATACTTTCCATCTCCTAATTTAAAAGCTACTTTAAATAATCCAGTTTCCGTAAAATCAGCCTTGCTCATTACGGTTCCTACTTTTAGTCTAACTGCCATTGTGAACCTCCGCTGGGTCCTCTGGTTCTCCAGAATCGGAATCGAGATCGGAAACACCCTCTGGTTTTGTATCATACGCTCCTGGTCTAACTATTAAGAATTCAGATTTAGCATTACTGTTACTAATGGTATGTTTAAATCCCATCATCTTATATGCTCCAGAGAACCAAGTAAGGTGTTTTTTTGATAAAAGATTAGTGTTACTATTATTTTGATTAAACATTTGGGGCTCTATACATAATAATTTACACGGCTTAGTAATTACTCTTTTCATATTACATAAACTAAACATAGGTATAGTTGTTATATTGCCTGTGAGGGTCATTTCTAACATCCTATCCATAATCCTAGCATAATTAGAAATTGCTGCCTGTGATGGATCTTTTCCTGGATATATTTTTTTGGATTTAGGCCATCGCGCCCCGTCGCCGATACCTGCTTGCTCAAATAAAGTAGTAAATGCATCAAACAGAAGCTCTATAGCCTTCTTCTTCTTAGCAGTTGGGTCCCACGATATCTTCTTCCGAGAGGGGACGGCTCCTCCTCCTGGAGCACCCATGCGATTGTTGCCATAGGTTGTCTCCCAACCCGAACTCCCCTCCTCCACCACAATTTGATGTGCACTTGAGGATGTCTTTTTCCCTACAATACTCCAGTTATTCATATTCTCGAATTTTCCAGCCTTTCGCATTGCATTAAATACCAACTCCCACTCCCCAAGCCCATTTATGTCTACCGACTCTGCTTTGTTGTCCACATGTAAAAACGGCAACGCTATTTTCACAAAATCCACAGGAACTCCCCAGACCTTATCAATGTTATCAAAATCTATTTTGTTAAAGTTCTCCCACATTGTGTTGTATGGTGACTCAAAACCCAAGGGCACTATTGCATCAGCTATAGCGGCACCAGTATTGATTGAGGGTTCGGCATTCGTTAAAAGGGTCATATATTGTTTATTTATATCTATATCAACCCCTAATACATTTGAATTTTTGGTTCCAAAAGCAAAAACAGGTTGCCTCTCTAATGCAGAAGGGATCTTTTTAAGTTTGGTAGAAACAAGAGAGTCTTTAAGTATGGACATATCCTCTGACAGAAAATAATCATCTCCCCCACCACGACCTGTAGGTCCAAAGGGTGCAATCCAAGGACTGGGGAATGTATAATCAAAAACATCTTTTATATAAGCCTGAGAGATGTTAGCACCAAAGGTTGTCTCGTCCGCTGGGTTTAAATTTCTTTCTGCTAGTGCTAATATTTTACGTTGTAGCCCTTTTATACTTACTAAACCATCGTCATCTTTCTCTAATAGAGATTCTGCTCTACTGCCTAATTCTCCATGCAGGAAAAGATCAACCATATCATCACTTCCCCAAATAATAACTTCTTTGGAGCCGTCTTTTATTAAACCATGTTTTAGCATTAGTTGTATAATATTGAAGTCTGTTTCTACAATAAGTTTAGGGGGTTTCATGCTGGGTAAATTAGATGAATAATATTTGTCATTGGGCTTTAAGTTTTCTTGGGCACCCTCCTTACGAATACTCATCGGAAAATCTCCAATTTTACCAGCTAAAGACTCTGATACTTGCTTTAATTTATCTTCAAAAGTTTTAGCCACATTGTCTACTTGGACTCCTACTTTAAATGTAGTTTTTTGAAAAAACTCATCTTTGTGGTCGGAATCTGGGATCTTCTCTATGGCACCGTAATGATTATTTCCAATAGCCGCATACCCACCATCTTCTCCTTCCCTATACTCTACTAAATCTAAACCTATATCCTCTAATGCTTCTTTCCATACACCGAGCGTGAAGCCATACGAGCTCTTCAATTTTTGAATTTTTGCCTCATCTTTTATACTCTTAAAAAATTCAAAAAACTCTAAATCCAAATTTGGGAGAAGAACTATCACATTTTCCGTATTGCACCCCTTCTGTATAAACTCTTTCATACAACTAGATATAGCTTGATGTAGGGATGGTTCATACCAGACACTGGGGTTAAATATTCCACGAAGTCCCTCCGTCAATTTGCCCTTAAATATATCTTTTAGTGGCACGGTAAGTGTGAGTTCCTTAAAAAAAGAAGTATCATCTGCTACTTTATTATCAACTTCTTCAAACAATCTTTCATTCCTTAGTAAAAAATCTTCTTCATTAAAGATCCTGTGAGAATACCCCTCAGTAATTGTACCATATCCTAATTCCCCCAGAGGGCTTATTCCTAATTCTGATAAATTTGGATGAATACCAATTGCAGTATATGATAATTTTATAGTTCTTACCCCCTCAGTATTAAAATTATATTCAGCTCCCATGAGCTTTCCAAAACATTGAGGGGCACACCAATCCTTTAAATTATCTCCCACCCCGTAGGCTATAAATACAGGTTTTTGTATGGCAGCAGTATTGGTAGTTGTTATAAGTTTTTGTAACCTAATCTCTTCATTAATCGCACCTTCATCCAGCTTGTCCTTTAATTCTTTCAATTCTTGCCTAGACTTTTCTAGTCTTTCTAAATAAAACGCTTGGAGTCTTAAATAACCTGGATCAGTATTTTTACTGCTGCTGATACCCGTCTTAGCTGCCCATGCCTTATAGTTCTTCTGGTTTTCCTTAGTCTTTTCTTCGACGGCTCTCCTTAGCAAGCTATCCTTTGGATCTAAATCATGTTCTATATCCAATCTCAAAACTTTTTCTTCAAAGGTGCCGTCTGGATCTAAAAATTCTAATTCTATAAGCGCACCCTTCTTACTATTGCTAAGACCTAATTGGTGAGTTAGGGACACAAAAATAGACATAGGAGCATTATCAAAAAATTCAGCATCTTTATGATCTTTTCTAAATATGGCTAAACTATTATATTCTTGAAAATCTTTCATGACCTTGTAATCGAAGGACATGATTATATTTACGGGAGGTACAGGTTGCATGATTTATTATAGTTACAAAGGAATCCGTATGCTATCTCCCGATTTCAATTGTTCAAAAATATCGAAAATATTGTTTCTTTCACAAACTACCCACCATAGGCTTGGGGTGTCTGAGAATAAGTTAGAAATTAGTTCGGGGCGATGTTCGTACCCTCTAGGAATTACTCCATCCTTTTTAACAAATATTTCATTATTAGAGCCTCCATAAGTATTTTCATACCCTCTACTTCCTACAGATGTTGGTATTTTTTGTCCTCTATGCTGGATAGCGTTACCTAAAGCCCTACCTCTTCTTCCTGATATTTGGCTCATATCTATTAAATCTCCTTGGGATCAGTGGTATACGGATCTGCTATTGCGGACTCCCACCCTGCTACATTATCTCTTTTTACTATATGAGACTCTTCAAACTTTTCAAAATCACCAATACGAACTTCTTCTAAGTTTAAATCTATAGTAAGCCTTCTGGGTGTTAAGGTCCCTAGGTCGTACCCCGCCATCTCTTCCCACCCCAAATTATAGCTTTTACAGATACAAGGTACACTTCTATACATTGTTCCAAAATTTAATCTAATTAACGGAGGACCCAAAAGAGGGTTTTCTACATTATTAGCTACAGAAGTTCTTAAAAGGGCAATAAAAAAGAGTAAAGTATCAATAACTTCAAAGTTTTGTTTATTCATTTGTGATCTAGTATTATTATTGTCAATTGTCTTTAGTTTGTTCTGTAGACCCTCAGACCCAAGAGATCCTCCCAATGCTCCATTGAACTCTGGTCCTAGGTCTGGGACTCCAAAGTTAGTATAATCATCAAGATTTATAGAAGCTTTCCCTATTTTTGCAAGCTCTAATTTATCCCCATCTGATAAAAAGTTTAAATAAATGTCATTAACCTCTGAAGCCAAAGTACTACCCCCTGTAAATTGTTTTGTGGCAGGTGAGCCAAGGTCAAATAATGCTTTTTTTGCTTCCTTGCTGTTTCCAGTAAAAATTCTTAAAAATCTAACTATACCCATTTCATGCATAGCTAAATGAGGTAGTGTGAAAGTGGATTTAACCTTTATCTTCCTAGATTTAGCACCCAGATAAGCATACATAGATCCAACCCTATTAATTGGATTATACTCCGCATAATTAGCCGTTTGTGTTTCCGTTATCTTTGGATTTTCATAAAAGGGTAGTCTAACTATCGTATTATCTGACTTAGAATTTGACGATGGATAATGAAATTCCAAAAAAGCTCTTTTATCCAAAGCCCTTCTTGCATTAATTGTTCCTAATGTGTCTGCCATTATTACTTCCTCATCTCAGTGGGTCTTGTTTTTGTGTTTTGAACTTGTTCATTACGCTGGCTATTAGCTGTACTTCTTTGCTCGTTAGCCCCATCTAAAGAATCGTTTATACTTTCAAGTCTTTCCACCGCTTTTTTCAATAGTTGAACCTGCTCGTCTTGGGCAGAGGAGTTTGTGCTTGTAATGGATTCAGTAATAGATTTTATATTAACAGCACCCTTTGCTGCAAAAGCAGAAAACATGCCTATTGCATGTAACTTAGCCATATCTTCCTCTGAAAGATTATTCAATGATTCTTTTAATGCGCTAAGAGCCTTAGGTATAGTAAATAAGGCATCTGCAAGGTTTATTATTTGGGGGGCACTTTTAGCTATTAATGCTAACTGCTCAAACGGACTTTTAACACCAAAAAGACTCCCAATGCCAGATATAAGACCAGCTTTAAGGGCTATTACTGAAAAATAGAGCAACGCAAGTCCTAAGATAGGTAACACAACTGCTAATCCAAGTAAATTCATTAAAGGAATATCACCAACTTTAGCCAAAGAAACTATAAACATATCCGCCGCTGGTGCGGCCAAATTCATAGCATAGGCTAAGGGAATAAGAGCAATCGCCATAATAGCAAATGCCCCAGCTCCCGCCACTAGAAATGGTCCGAAAGACGAGGCCATCATTCCTACAGCGACAAACGCAGCCGTTAGTACTGTCATTCCTGCCGCTAATATAAAGAAGGTCTCCCACCCCACCCCCTTCATCATATTCAAAGCAAATGCGAGTGGGATAAGAGATAAAGCTAATATGCCAATAGTAACAGCACCCTTCATAGCGTCTGCACCACCCATAGCCTTTAACCCAGCCCCCAATCCCTTTAATCCCCCGCCTAACCCCTTCATCATTCCTCCACCAACCTTACCCGCACCACCTGCTGCTCCCGCTGCTGCCTTTGTCGCACCTCCACCAATGCCCATCATGTGTTTCAAAATACCTGTTGCTTGCTTTGCTTTCATAAAAGCTATCCAACCAGCAATTGCTCCAATTAATAATTGAATAGCTGATTTTAGTGCAGGAACCTTCTGTATCCAACCAAACACTTTCAAAATTCCTCCACCTACAAATATGAAAGCTTTTTGCAAAGGACCCAAAACCATATTTTTTAAATTTTCCCAAGTTTCGGTAAATTTCTTACTAACATCCTTCTCCTTGCTAACTAATTTTGCATAATCCCTAATGTTCATACCCCGCTTTTTTGCTTGGGCATCCATCGCATCATATGCCATCTTGGCTTCTAGTAATTGAGTTCCATGAAGCTCCGTAGCTTTTTGAAGAGCAAAAGCAGGATCCCTTGCGCCCCTTGTGAACTGCTTAATAATCTTCTTAGAATTTTCTCCCGCTGTTATAACTAAATCAAAGGCATTTTTAGTCATATTCCCCTCTTTGTTAAGAAGCCTCTCACGCTGCTTAGATATACCCAAGATACTCGACTGAACCATGCTAGAGCCTTTTGTAAAGGCACCGAGTAGCTTTGGACCAAGATGCGCTGCTGCGGGTCCTAGGGCTGCTGAAATCCGCACACCAGCCTCTTGCATTTCGGCCCCAATCCCTAGTGCACCAAACGAGCTTAACTGATCTTTCAGCCCATCTAGTGAATCCATAAGCTCCCCAGTGGTTACTCCATAGTTCTGCGACATAGATGCGGTGGCGGTGGCAAGGCTGGACATACCTTCTTGGGAAATACCTAAACCTGCGGTATTTTTAGCGAGTTGTCCTAATAATTTTTTAGAGTTTCCTCCTGTAATTTTTGTTAGGGCACCCAAAGTGGCGATTTCTTTATTGTTATTTCTTAACCCACTTTCAAACATCTCCATGCTTGTATCGACCGCACCAGCATAACCCTGTAAGTTACTATCTAAATGGGAAATAGTTGCGGCATTACGTTCAAGATGCTGGCCTAGATTCATTCCTCTAGCAAGTCCCCGCTCTTGTAGTTTAAAAGAGGCTTTTAGAGATTTAGTCATTTCAGCCCCCGTAAACGCTAGGAGTTGCTTAATCCCTGGGAGATTTTTTAGGCTCTTTTTTGCATCTTCTTGTTTTTTATTTAACTCTTCCGCTTTTTTCTTTTTGGCATCTCGGTCCTTGGCTTCGGTCTCGGATAGTGCGACTAAACGCTCTAAGGCTTCTTCTATTTTTTTTGATTTGTTTCGTTTTGCCATAGCTGACTACCCTATTGTTACCTTGTATACTTGGCTCATCTTGTTTAAAAGATAAGTCCTAAAGCTCTCGACCCCTAATAACTTGATTAAGCTTTCCTTAATCTTTCCATAATAAGAAGATCTACGTCTCTTTTTATATAGGTTATCTATTACTATTTCAAGTACAGTCTCTGAATCTCCCCCCAACTTAAAGCAACTAACTAATTTCCCACTTTTTCCTGGAAATACTCCATCCCCTCTTCTTGTTTTAACTATTAAAACAACCCTCTGGCCCATGCTTCCTTCTCCTGCCCCTAAGTGATACCTAAAAATAATAATATCTCCTGGAGTGATCCTATCGGCACTTCTGGGTATCTGGGTGAGGATCTTCCTTGGTTCACCTCCTACAGTTTCTAAAAAATCTTGAGTTTTTTTTGAAAAATTAGCCATTTTTTTTCTATATTATTATATAATAATTATGAGTACAGACATTGATTTAGTAGACTTTATGGATTTGGTTAATTACACACTACACAAAGATTTTGTGGAGAAGTGGAGATATAAGTTTTCCGAAAAGTTTATAAAGCACTTTCAGATAAAAATACTTGAATCCTTAAACAAGCAAAAAATAATAAAGAAAAGTGCTTTATTTAATTATCTAACTAAAAAATGTAGGTATTCGCCCGAGCAAGTAGATAACTTCTTTTATTCTATAGACATTAATATATACTATCCGTTGATAATAAATGACAAACCAAGACAAAAATGATATATTTGAGTATGCCCATTTAGAACCCCTTTCTGGGGGGCTACTTGGAGCCTTAGCGTGTTTTCTCTATAACGGGGTTATTGCTATAGGGTATCTTATAGCTGCGGTGTCACTTTTTCTTGGTGCGTTTGGCTTGCTTTAAAGCCTCTAACCGCTCCTCACACACACGCCCAGAATTAAACAAGGGACACATATCCTTGTACCCACACCAATTACAGAATTGATTCTGCATTGCCTTGAAATCCACTTTCTTTGATTTCCTGATCTTCCAGATTTGATCTACCTTTTCCTTCAGATACTTCCTTATCTGATTTGGAGAATACTTAACTGTCACGAACTTGTTGGTAACAGGGTAGTAGTGGGCAACAACGATATCTGATAGAGGAACCTTCAGCAGCTTATGGACAGCATACGCATACCCCTGCATCTGCCTGTCCTGATAAAGGTCAAGCTCCGACAGCTCTCTCTTAGAGGTCTTGTAATCAATTACAAGGTATCCTCCGTCCTTTCCCTTGATCACACGGTCAATTATACCATTTAGCTTGATATCGTGTTTCTCGTCGTGTACTACTTCATACACCATTTCTGTAGCCACAGTCTTTTCAAGGGTGGCGTTGAACCGTAAAAAGTTTTCAAGGCATCGTTGGGTTTTATTATTATAAGATTCGGAAAAACTGTAGTCTTTTTTGACCTCTTCGGCTATAGTAGTAAGGGCACCTAAGTCGTTTGTCTCGAAGCCGTCCTCGAATACCTTGTGGATGTACGAGCCAAACTGAAGAGCATCCATGTTCTTGGCTTGCTCTTTGATGCGGTCAACGTACCTGTATCGGTATTTGAGTTGACACTCTTTGTAAGTTCTTGATTTTGATTCGGATATTGTATTTATGAACATGATTTCTCCTAGCTTTATTAGAGCCTATCTTACCGAGAAATTTAAGGATAATTATAAATTCTCGTCGGATGATAGTGAGCTGATTGTTCCATCAATATTTACGTCTGATGACTGGAAAAGGCACATGTCTATTAATTTAGACTCTGGCCTTTGGCAGTGCTTTAAGAGCGGCAACAAAGGTAACTTCATCCAGATCTATGCTTATCTCGAAGATATCCCTTATAATCGTGCGGAAGCAGACATTCTATTTAAAGAGTTTGATGGGCAGATTGAAAGCTTTACGCAACTCCCTTCCCATAAAAAGGAAAAGACGGAAGACTGCTCAAGTCTTATTGAGGCTTTACATCTTCGTAAAGTTACTGTGCATGACTACGAAACAGAAGACAGCCTAGTACAAAAGGCTTGGACATTCTTGTATGAGCGGAACCTATTCAACTTGAAGACTGAGGATTCTACTTATTATGTGTCCACAGAGGGTAGATATTTCGGAAGATTGATCATACCGTTTGAAGAGGATGAAAATTTTTATTATTTTCAAGCCAGAACTCTTAGCGATGAGAGCCCTAAATACTTAAACCCCCAAGACGATTGGCCCAGACCCTCTCACGTTCTCTATCCCTTCGATGAGGATGCGGATCACTTGGTAGTATGTGAAGGGCCATTTGACGCTATATCCCTACAGATACAGGGTGTAAACGCCACATGCACTATGGGAAGCTCAGTGTCGGAGCATCAGGTGGAGCTGCTTAAGGACTTTGGGGGGAGGGTGATTATCGGATACGACAATGATTCCGCAGGTGAACGAGGAATTAATAAGTTTAATTACCTTAGAAAAGTAAAAAGGATGACAGATCTCTATATCTGTCATCCCCCTTTGGAAGTTAAAGATTGGAATGAAGCCCATACTAAGGGATGGGACTTAAAGAACTACGTCGAAACTCATACTAAGAAGTATGACTACGACTACCTGATAGATCACCTCCTTACGACACTGTGAGATAAAATAGCGGACTTATAATCAATTCATTCATTAGATTATATTTTACTTGTACGCTATATGTCCCAGTAATACTTCCAAAGGTTCCAGCAACGAAGGCAGCTAAAGTGTTGAGTTCAGACGTATCCCAGCTTAGTATAAGGGTATTATCTTTCGTTACATCAACAAGGCCATCTGTAGCTGCGAATGATTTCACCGTGAAAGGTCCATCGTAGTTCGTATCACGGTTTACTTTTTTAATTTCTACCATGCCCCCAGTTATTACAGAATCTTTGAATATATTTTGGATAGATTGATCTATCGTACCATTCTGTAATGTAGTCTCTGTGGTTATTTTCAAATCAACTTTTTCTCCTAACCTCACATGTTTATTAATAAGGTTATTCGAGGTAGTTATGAGGAGGGGTTCTGTTATTGCAAAAAATGTATCTTCATGTAGATTAAATCTATTAGTTATTACTTGATATTTAGACGCTGCATCTAGTTTTACGGTCCATAAGTCTACATAATTGCCAACAGAAGATAGGCTGGAGGCGGCTACCATTGTTGAATTAGTATAGTCCCATCCCGATAAGTCTAGAGTCTCGTCTAATACAACTACATATTCCCCTGTCTTAATCCTATAAATACCGCTAGTCATCACTCCTGGGATATAATTGGTAGTGTCAAAATTAGAGTGGGAAGTTAAGGTTTCTCCAGAAGCTCCAAAGGCCATGAGAGGAGTCGAAGAGACTAAGTTCTCTGCCCCTATAACAGTCTTAGGTGTTAAAGTGTCCGATTCCTTGAATAGTAATACGGAACTAATCTCGTAAGGATCGACGTATGCACCATCATTTATGAAAAAGGTTCTAAGCCCAACTCTTTGGCTAATGTTAGGTCGATTGTTTCTATCTACGATTGTGTAGCTGTTTATTAGCACGATTCTGCTCTTCCAATTCTTTTGTGAGAAACTCTACGAAAAAGGCTCTTTCTGCCTTAGGCATGTCTTTAACGTCCGCATAAGTGAAACGGCAGTGCTTCACAAGTATATAGGCTTCATGTAACAGGTCCTTTAAATTAAAAGATCCTGTTAGTTCTCGGTAAAAAAATCAGATGTGATTGGCAACTCCATAACTACATTGTGGGCACAATAATCACATAAAAATCTTACTTTGGTATCTACACCATATTTTGTAGTATTTAATGCTTCTAGGATAATATGGGCATCCTTTAAGGGGATATTCTCTAATACTTTAGATATAATTCGTTTTGAACTGTGACCCCCAATTTCTTCTACAAATCTCCAAAGATTATCAATAGCAGAATCTGCATTATTAAAGTACCCTTCGTCGGATACTCTAGGTCTTCTAATTTTCATAGTTGTTTTTAAGACAGGTAGATCGACCTCACATGGATCAACAGCATCCTCTTCTAAGTATACTACTGGCATTTCAGATAATGTAAAAGATACTATATTATCCTTTTTACAAGACTCACAATTGATATTAGCCTTGTATTCGTCCCCATAAGATAACTCCCTCAACTTCATAATAATAAAAAGTTTATCCATCTGAAGAAGGTTTGATATATTAATATTGGATACACATCTTGTAAGTAATAAATTTAATACATCTGTATTAATATTCTTTTTAGACATCATCGCTTTTTCATCTTCAAATGTCATAGCTCTGATTGTGATTGGCTTTGCTGGATCAATTAGTGAATAAAATTTATTTTTTGAGGGGAGAGATATCTCTACCTCATCAGTAGATGGCATATTTTTTAAAATACTATCAATAATTTGCTGCTCGGAGAGGTCTTTTATTTTACTTCCCTTGGCTGTTCCGTCCTGTGTACTCATAAATACTCCTATAAATATATAAATCCTTTCTATAATAGTCCGATGATAATTTCTGTAAATACACTAAATTCCAAAATAAATACGGATAATCAAAAACTTTTAGCTTCGTTGTATAAACTGTACTCTGAAAGTACGCCTGGATATCAGTATTTCGCTGCGTACAAGCGAGGGCATTGGGATGGCAAAACCCACTTTATTACAAAATCAGGTAAATTTAAAACTGGATTATTACCAAGAATTCTTGAAGATTTAAAAAAAATCGAATGCTACCCAGAGATTGTATATGAGTCTGAGGACTGTACTTCGGAATTAAAGGATTGGGAAATAGAGGGATTTTCTTACTATGATTACCAGAGAGACCTAATAAAAATTGGGCTAGATCGCAAGAGGGGGGTTATAAAATCTCCTACGGGGTCTGGGAAGACTTTGATAATGGCGGGGTTAGTTAAGGCTTTGCATGGTAAAAAGATGGTATTGCTATTTAATGCCAAGCAGCTTCTCACCCAGTCCTATGAGTTTCTTACCGAAGTTTGTGGGATAGAAGATGTAGGTCTTTGCTACGGAGAGGGGTATATCTATGGGGATATTATGCTATGTACAGTTCAAAGTATTGAGAAAATATTAGATACGCATATGGAAGAAGCAGAGGTTCTTATGGTTGACGAATGCCATGAGTTCTCTAACGGAAAAACTACATTAGCAGCCATTGGATCCTTTCCAAAAGCTCAATATCGTCTTGGCTTCACAGCAACCCCACCTTCGGATATAATACCAAAATATAATTTAGAGGGGACTTTAGGTCCTATATATAGTTCCGTTAACACCTCTGAATTAGTAAAAGAGGGAAAATTAGCAAAACCCATAATACAGCTACTTGATCTGCCCTACTCGGCTAGTGGTGTGGACGAAGATATGTCATATTTAGAAATATATGAAACATATATCGTTAATAATGAAAAAAGAAATAATTTAATAAAGGATATAGTAAATGAAATTAAAAGAACAAACAAGCGAGCTAGGATACTTATACTTACCAAATCACTTGATCATGGAAGAGCCTTGGAAAACTTACTTGGAAGCGGGGAAGTTCAATTTCTTGAAGGTGCAGACTCAATCTCAGAACGGTATAAAAGTATATCTAGGTTCAGAAGAACTAAAGGATCTAGCACCCTCATTGGTACTAAAATACTCCAAACAGGTATTAACATTGAAGAAATCACCCACTTCATAAATGCTAGAGGTATGAAGTCCGAGATCGCTACACTACAGGCATTAGGGAGAGCCTTAAGAAAGCACGATAGTAAGCCTAGGGTTTATGTTTATGATTTTTTAGATAAAGAAAAATATTTAAAAGCCCATGCCAAAGCCAGAAGAAAGCATTATAAAAATGAAGGACACGAGATAATTATATTATGAAGAATAAAGAAGATATTAAAGAGATTAGAAGCCGCCTAAACACCTCAGAATTAGAAGATATAAAATGGCTCTATACGGAGATTGGTTCATTTTTAAAGACAGATGTGGTGAGTCAGGAGGGGGTTATTAAATTAGAAAATATGCTTAATTCTTTTAATAACTTTAGGCAAACCTACACCAGTAGAGTTCTAAATCTTATGAAGCAGGGAAATATTTTAGACTAACCATCTTCTCCCTTTGTCGAAGGAAGTTTAATAGTGGGGTTTTTTAACCTTAACTTAAGAGACCAGTTTTCCATATCTGTCTTAGTCCACTGATTTTCAAATTTAGATTCTAACATATCTAATTTATAATGAAGACTGTTTATTTGTGTGTTTAGCCAAACTACGGCTGCACATATAGAAACGACCATGCCCAAGGGAACTAGTGTGTCCCTATTTAGTGTTGTTTTATTTGGATTTGTCATCAACTATCTCCTCCACTTTAGAATCTTCAGGCCATGATCTATCGAAGACAGCCTCTAAAATATCGTAAAGTTCCTTTATTGCTTGCTCTAATCTTACTATTCTTTCCGTGTTAGTCATCAA
>Ga0080013_1000366_pt1 | contig 64066 bp, 54 predicted proteins | sample ETNvirenome_6_85_FD_69236 | JGI IMG/M metagenome (GOLD analysis project Ga0080013, IMG submission 69236) | Marine viral communities from the Pacific Ocean - ETNP_6_85 (SPADES assembly) (version 2) | ecosystem: Environmental > Aquatic > Marine > Oceanic | place: Pacific Ocean | collected 2013-06-19 | reverse complement strand
TTGGCCATTCTATTGGTTGTAAATGTGCCTCGTTAACAAAACCTTCAGTAAGCATCTTGCCTTCCTTTACAAGCTCGGCATAATCTTCTCCACTTTTGTAAAAACGTGTGGCCGTGTCATCTTTCTTTCGTACATTCTTCCAGGTTTTCCCGTCAGCACTTATAGAGGGAGGGTTTGCCTTCGCTGATCTTCTCTTGGCGCCCGACACCTCTTCGTAAGTCGGGAAATCGTTACTGTCATCTGGCGATTCCCATTCCCCATCTTTACGTATATACACAAGCCCACCTCTCCAGAGGCCTACTTGCTGTCCATTATAAGAACGGGAAAAGTAATAAGGTTCGTCGTCGGGGGTGTCGGATGCCGTAAGTCTCCATTTTACAGGATCCCCGACTCCGCCAGGATCTGTAGTTATTTCTTGTGCCTTAAGCCTTTTTTCTTCGGCTTGTCGGGCCTCGTCACGCAGGCGCCCCCTCAGCTTTGTTGTCCCTCCCGCAACTGCTCTTGCAAAAGAAAGAACATCTTTTGTTAAATTGTCTATGTGAACTGAATTTAACCATACATACACTTTTTCTGAAATTCCAGACTTTCCAGATCCTATTCTTTCAAAATATTCCTCTCTTTTACTGCGCTCTGCCATGCCGAATTTTTCAGTAGCCTTACGCATATAATTAAAATTGTTATATACATAATACAATAACTGGGTATGGAAAGAAAAGCTTTCTCCTTCTGGGACCTCTCCTTTCAAGGCAGGGCTTTCAGAATTTACCCCTTGAAGGAAAACTTTTATATCTTTTGCAGTGATCTCCCACGCGTCGAAGTCGATCTCCACAAAATACTTTTGCCAAGCTTCTAGTGTGGTATCCCAATATTCGTCATCAGCCGAATTGGCAATACCAAAGAAGTAATCACTGCCTTTAATTTTTCTTTTAGCTCTGCTGACAAGGTTGCTCGCTACATCTATTTTTTCCCAAACAATCCCTCTAGTTTCTTCAAGGATAATTTTCTGTAATTCACTTTCCGTCAGTCTTAGGCTCATTATGACTTTCTCCGATTAGATGGTAGCAGGCTTTAGCTATAACAAAACTGTCTGCTCTATCGTATGAAACGGGCTTAGGGTTTCCCCTATTAGTATATTCGATAGAAAAAGACTCTTCATTCTCCAGTAAATAGTCTAAAACAACTTCTTTTGCCTTTTGACCTCTTGAAACTTTTATACCATTTAGCTTCCTAGCTTGGGCAGGAGAAATATGCTTTGGACTGAAACCAAAGATGTCATGACATATCCACGATACTATTCCATTGAATGCTTGTAGCTTTGCCATTGTCTTTCCTGTTGAGCCTCCCGATTTAAAGAACACAAATGGTTCTTCTATGTAAACATGTTCTATTGAAAAATAAGTTTTTATATCTTTTAGTTCTTCCTTAACAAACGATGCTTTGCTATAGAGGCCTGGATAGTAACGCTTGTTTCTTAAATCCCACGCATCACATTTTATTATGTTAGCTTCTTCGTCTAAAAGAGTGTATCCTATAATTGAAGTGCTAACGTCTAATCCTAATATCATATAGTGTCCTATAAAAAGCGGAAGAAAATGAACTTTCTTTTTAGATGTCTAAACGAAGTTTAAAAGTAAACTCTCTGTCCTCAGTCTTCTTAACCGGTTTGGCAACAGTTGTCACGCCAATTAAATTTCTATTTTTATCATAGAGACCAATCTTAGAAATATAAGTTTCTTTTGCAAAGCTAGCCGTTGGGTTTTGAAACGATGAACTAACAATATTTGTTGTTGCTAATTCAGCTTCGCTGTAACCTATCGAACTAGTAGCTGGGCTATAGTCGCCTGCGGTGGCACTATATGTGAGATAAGTTGGATTATTTGAAAAGTTAAGTTGTCCCTTTGGTGCGTGGGCTAGCATGGTTATTACTGGTACGGTATGAGAGCCAGAGAACGCCATAGCATAGCTAGCAGAAGCTCTTGTGTTGGCTCCCTCTCCGTCGGTTGGGATCCCATCATTAGCCCCAACACCAAAGTATAACCAGGATGAAGTAAGCGGTGTTCCATCGTTTTTATAGTCTACCTTGGCATCGTCAGAAGGGCCTGTTGTTTGTAGATCCCAACTTCCTGTGAGAATAACAAAACCTTGGTTATAAAGAGCTATACCTGCTATACTTCCCGAGCCGGTGCTTCCTGATGGTCCAACTTGTATTAGCTCACCATTCTTATTTTCGTCTTTTATCTCTCCGATAAGAGTGCCGGTTAAGTAATATTTTAAATTAATAGTTCCTCTCTCAATATCAGCGCCATAGAAGATACTTGGAATACTTATAAGGTTTACTGGTACCACATCCAAATCTCTACTATAACCATCTGCGAATGAAGCAGAATATTTATAATGAGGGCTCATTACAGAGTAATAATTAATTATGTTTTTAAGAGCATTTATGTGAGAAGATGTTAATAAAGTTTTAAGTCTATTATATCTGCCGAGACTGCTAGTTCCGCCCACCCCTCCAAATGTAAAATCATCAGTAGTCGTATAGTCTGGAAGGCCGTCTCCAGTTACTGACCCTCCTCCTGCGAGTTTGCCGTCATGGTCAACCTCATCTTGATATATCACAGACTCGTTGGAAGAAGCCATACTCGCGGAATGATCATTGTCAAAAAACTCTCTTGTTATGGAGGCTGATAGAGGATATTCTGCACCACTAACAGCAGACATAACATCTCCGTAATCTGTAGAGTATAGTTCGCTTGTAGAAATTGTTTTAAACGTTGTGAGAGAACTATCCCTGGTGAGAAAAGGATATACAAGACCTACCCCAGCGGCAATTCTGTCTACATTCATTTCATATAAATTGATATGCCCAACAGGAACGCTAGGAACATTAGCGACGAAGGCTCCAGGCAGCTCTGGTCTGTTGTTATAGAATATTTGAGAATTGTAGATATCAAACCTACAAGACGGGTGGGTTTCTATTCTGTTAACAAATAAATCATTGTTTGAGAATTTATAAAAAGCCATAAAGCCCTCCTAGTAATCTAAGCGGACTCTCAGTGTTAGCTCGTTTGACGGGTCCTTCTTAAGGGGCTCTGATACCTTGGCAACCGCTAACAATTCATTGTCAGCGGAATAGAGACCAACAGTTGTGATATAAGAATGGGGATCGCGAACCGCATCCCCGTCTTTGACGACAATGGCACTTGGACCATCCGCCGACGTAGACAGATAAGTTGGGTTAGCACTATAATTAAATTCATTGTTGTTGACTCTACAGAAGTAAATTGTTGAGTTAAGTTCTGTGGTATTATTAAACTGTATGTTGTACAATCTATTTCTTAAGTTGTCAGCCATAACATTATTTGTAGAACTAGTAATTGTGTTAAACCCAGTGTCACTAGCGCCAGCAGGGCTAAATGTTACAGTACCCTTCCCAGTGTGTAGAATCCCGCCGTCGTCGGAATCAGAAAAGACAGATCCGCTAATAACAGCAACGCCCGCTTGGTAGAATAAGAGACCAACTTTATAATATTGATTTGCTGCGAGGACAGTCGCTCCGTTGGAGGCTGTCGCGAAAAGAACACCATATTCACCTGCGGGGGAATTTACAAAATAGCCGCCAGAGCCAGAAAAATCAGTAATTTTTATCCTCTCTAGCGAGCCAACCCCAGTAGCCTCCGAGAACCCATCGGTTGTCATAAGTTCCATCTCAAAAGTGCCCTTCTTAATTTCGTCTTTGGTCAATAGTCTTGAGAAGTTGACAAAATAACACTCTTTTAGTTTTGTTCCGCCTCCCGATATATCTCCATCTTCATCAAAAATGCGAACCGACCCTGTTTCATCAAAACCCATAAGAACCTGAGCCATCTGATTATAGATATTAATTTTCTTTGTGTTCTGGGTGTTGCCTGCTCCAGACAAAGCAGAAGTAGAGGCATAACCCGCAGTGATATCAAAAATGTGGTTAGCAGACGAGCTTAGATAAGGATAGTCGAAGACACTTTCAAACATCCCATGAGAATAAGTTTTGATATGGGGCTCGGACCCCAGAGCTACAGTATCGCCCCCATAGGTACCAGATAGGATAGATCCGGTAATCGGAATAGATTCATGGAGGAGCGTCCTCGTTGTTGTGGCATCATCGCCTCTTAAGCTTTTAAACGTTGTTGACATTTTTTACCTTCCTATACCTTTTTAATAAATCTTACTGGGATGTCTATGCTGTAGCCAGTCGTAACACCAGTCACTCTTACCGTGGAATCTATGTGGTAAACAGAAATGCTGTTTACCGTAGACGTTCCACCAAGTCTTGTAAATAATCCTGTTGAGCCATTTAATCTCGATGAAGCACCAATTTTCATCATTAGTCGCGATCCGCGAGGGCCATTTATAGAAGAATCAGCGGCGCCGACCCCAGTTATCTTTTGAACCATTCGATTGCCCCGAAGAGAAAAATAATATGTTGCCACCTGGGCTTCACTAACAAAAGATGGACTTTGCAGACGTGTCCCAGCAGCATTATAAATTGATCCAAAGCGATTATCAATTTCTACTTGATACTGTGTTTCTCTAAGAGAAGGAGATAAATCAACCGTTGGGCCGGGACTGCCGTTTGTATCTGTGCCCTGATCGATTATTATTTTACTACTCGAATCACTATCAGTAGTCTCACCATATATTAATCCTTGAAACGGTTCGATGGCCGCTTCTGTCTCACTGTCCACAGCAACCAGGAAAGAATTAGTAGTGGTGTCTCTTTCGCTTGAGCGCCCCGAATTTTCAAAAATTTCCAGGATTGGGAGATGTAAGAAATCATTTCTAGAAATTGACATTAACTTATGATGCATGTCAGAGCGAGGATCTGTGAAGGCTTCTAACACAGGCGATTGGAGAATCTGTAAATCGAAGTAAGCCGAACCGCTTGCATGGTTAGGATTGTAGAGTCTATAATTTATTTCTGTGTCTCCGAGCGCAAACTTGGCTATTTTGAAGCTGCCGTCTCCTCTAGCTAATCTTCTTCTACCGGAATCAGTTAAAACTGCATCTAGTATAATATCCCCACTGTTATCTAAAAACGCCATATCCCTCTCCTCTAGTTATTAAATAGTTTACTTTATAAATAGTATCTATAATTTAAGAATTACTCTTACTCTGCTTCTAAATCAGGAACGGTTCTCTCATCCACAAAATTAAAATTCACATTAAAATCAATCTTCTTACCAGTTTTATTGGAAGTGAGACGTATCTTAAATTTCTTGCCCCATACATAGTCTTCAAGGTCCTCTGCTCCTAATTTAATATCCCCGACATCATCTGGATCTGTGGCTCCCTCGACAACAGACGGCGCTACGATAGACTGTTCTAGCTTAGGGACAATCTGTATCAACTTCTTCATTTGTTTGGAAGCAACCTTACTTTCTATGAATGGGATTTGATACGTATTTACAATTAGATAAACAGCCCCACCGTCATCAACTAATTCAACTTCATATATTATTGTTGGATTTGAAACATTTCCGTGGAAATCGACCGTCCGAAAAGTATAATAATACTTGATGTTGGACTGTAATTTTTCCTCGTATGTAGTAGAGTGTGCCCTAACAGGCTTCTCCCCCGGAGCGGAAAACAAAGTTGAAGTAGTTGCTCTTAGGTTTTTATCAAAATCGCGATAGCTATTCGGGGCCTTATCCAGCCGGAAGATTTGGAAGCCAGCCGGAATATCATCAGATTTAAATTCTAAGATTTCTCCCTCAACTTTCCCTTGAGCTTGATATTGCTTTGCAATCATATCTTCATCTGAAGTTGTTATTGTGATTGGTATTTCCTCCATTGTCCCGTTGGGTGCATTAAACGTAAATAATAGTCTGTCGTTAACCCCTCTATATGGTATAATCTCAATCTCTGGAACAAGCGGAGGTTTAGACATGACGCTTGTAGTTATTGAAAGATAAGGGGTCTCAACGATCCTTGGGTTAGAATACATATCTAGGGCATAGTTGACGCCGTAACCTGTCGTTTCTACTACACTATATTCCCCTAATTCTACCCCTTCAAGAACTCCATAATTCTGCGTCCAATCGGCGTAATCACCTTCGAATTCACCCTCGTCCCGTGCCCAGTCCCAGTAAGATTCAGTTCCTTTTTCGACCCCGGTAGCATATGTGACCCCCGACCAGTCCTCGTCGTTGATGGGATTGCCTTCATCAAGTAGATGATGGGAAGGAGGTATGCCTTGTGAACGGTTTTTAATTGGGAAGGCGCCCACCCCCCAGCCAACGATCGCATCCTCTTCGGAATACCCGAAAAACATGTATATCCAGTCTTGAAGAGAAAATTCACTCGGGTGACCCGCATCCCCAAGATACAGCCCTGTACCTATATCGCCCACGCCAAACGCTGAAATTCGGTTACCAAGGTGAAGCTCTCTACCACCTTGTATCAGCATCTCCTCGTTGAACCACCCATCATCAAAATCTGGTGTGCCTTGGTGCTCTCCAAATATCTCCGACCAAGATGGGCTTTCATTCTCCCCAACTCCGGGCCGTATATCCCAGGCTACTCTCATAACATCTCTTATTTGATCTATAGAAAAGTACTGTACATTTCTTTGGCTATAGTTTTCCATCCCTGTGTCGTCGTCGAGGTGATGGACTTCAACTGGATCACTTGAGCCACGGTGGGCTCCAAGCCAATAGCCTCTCCATCGGGATATTCTATCCTCTCCATCACGATTTATCATAATAGCAACAGCAGCAAAATCAGAAAAAAGATTATTGAATCCAAACCAAGTAACTTTATAGCCAAGAACTTCACCGCCCGCATCCACTACATTCGTTATTTCCTCAATGGTCGGGGCCGTCACTTGTCTATACTTGTATTTCATTCCAAAAACATATTTATAAGCATATATCTTATATGTATAGGTTTGACCATAATTTACTTGTGAATCAATATAATGAATATCTTCTTCAAGATCTGTGGCAGGAATCCATATATTTTGTATCGGGGCCGTTGTGGCATCCTCTCCCTTATGCTTAGCGATTCTATACAATACTGTTTGGTTGTAAGACCCGGCGGCTTTATTTGCGTAATCTTCGAATGCTTCTTTGTAGGTTCTGCCTGCTGACGAATTTTCATGAATATTCATCGTGTAATGCGCGGTGCCCCCACGAGCGTAGTTATGAATTCGATGGCCGTGGTCCCAGTACCTATAATGATCTGCGATATCTAACGAACTCGCTACCGTCTCATAATCAGTAGATAAGTCCTGAATATTTTGATTTTCGACCGAGTTAATATCATCGATTATTATTTTTTTGTCTAAATTGAAAGTAACCTCAGCGGTTTCTAAACCATGCTCCAATCTTGTCTCGTCACCCGATCCTAAAAAATGGCACTCTTCAACAAATGCCATTACAGAATTATATTTAACATCATAAGGCCCTGGAGTTTGCTGTGCGAAAGAACTGAATACAACATCAGTTAATGGTCGTGTAGTTTGGAGTGTGTTAACCGTAAACGTAAAATTTGCTATATATTCCGACCCAACCAATCCATATTGATCAGCGGCACTGGGGTTTCCCAAAAATGTATTTGAGTCAATACAAGAAGCCAGATGAGAAGCCCAAATCCCAAGTGAGTCTCCGATACCAACGCCGAGTGTGGGCTCGGTATCCCCTACCAGTGATTGATTAACATAAAAAAGTGAGTCCCCGCCTTCTGTTTCTATCGTAGTGAAGCTCTCTACTGGGAACTTTATAGAAATGCCAAATGGCATTTTTGTTATATTACTCGAAATTGGCTCGAAATCCCCTGCTACTGGGCTCTCTGAGATTTTTTCTTTTCTAGAACGATACGGTATAATAATGTTTTTTCCTCGGTCCTCCAGACCCCTGGTCTCCTCGGAATCAAGAGCTAAATAAGCCGGTACCCATTTAATTAAATAATCTTTGTACTCCCTGGGGGAACTGGGGAGAGCAGCAAGATCAATCGATCCGTAGAGTTCCACATGCTCTTTAACGTCATTATGTAACAGACCCTCCCCGGTTCGGGCAGCCACCTGCCACGCCGCAAGGTCTAGAACATGGACATTTGGTAAAGAGGTTTCTGGTATAGTTCTTATGGATGTTTCGTAGGTTTCATCAAAAAAATTATAAAAAGCTTCTACTATGAATCTTTCATCGGTAACCTGTGGCTTTTCAAACTCAAAGCTTTCTTCATAAAAATAATCTTCTTCTCCTTGTGGCGTCGGGTTTTTAAAGATATTCCCCATGTCCTCAGCAAACTTTTGTAGTGTTTCATAATTACCAAATTCTGCGCTAACGTTTAAATATAATGTTTTAACGTTTCCGTCCGCCCCGGCCAGTGTCGGGTCACGACCCCAGAGCCCGTATTCGAGATAAGGGGCATCCCATTCTGGTTCACCATGCGCGGGTTCGCCAGAGGGCGCAGGTATTCTTTTAACGTTTAATAATTTATTTTCCTCGAAAGGATTACCAGAATCGTAAGTAACAGAAATCGGATCGTTAGTGAGTACGCCGTCGGCAGGTATATTAAGCGTTTGGAATTCCTCTTCTCCATCTCCATATCCATAAGAAAGACGCCCAGTGTTATCAACATAAAAATATTGTCCCATCATATATCTAAAATTATCAACGATGGTATCTTTGAATGAATTTAAACTTATGTATTTTCTAATACCCACGGTTTCCTCCTCCAACAGTGTACCCCTGCTGTCTAGTCACTGTGGGGGTCATCCTTCTCGGGGATACTTCTCTTATGACCACAGAGGGCTCTCTCACCGCACCACCCACCTCCTCTATGGCTTCCTCCTCAGCACCCCTGTCAGCGGCTTCCTGGGCGTCTGCGGAGGGCTCAGGCTCATCGTCATAAGGAGGATTCTCAGGAGGAGGCGGGTCGGGAGGCGGTGTCTCTATTATTTGCGAGCTATCTTCTGGTGGCTCCTGCTTTTCCACAAATTCTGTTTTTTGTTTTAATTTCTCTTCCCGTGGAGGCACCTCATAAACCAAAACAGAAGAATCATAAACTTCTTCTTGCTCTACAAAAGAGTTCTTTCCTCGGACGTTGGACACCATTAAAAATGGTTTTTTCGATTCAACCGGAATATCCTCTTTTATTGGGTCTAAGTTGTTATCAAACCCTACTACATATTCACATTCTATAAAGCTATTAAAGAAAATATCTTCCTCTACTTTATTTTTTGGCTCAAATGCGCCGTCCGTTTGAACATCATCATCAGGCTTTTTTCTTGTTTTATCAGCTAATATTTCTGTTATTATCTTTAAATCTTCCTCAGTTTGCCCAGAATCTGGAGGAGTTTCGGAGTCTTTCTTTTCTGGCTTATTTCTAATCTTGTCGTCTTCAGACAGATAATCGGTTGCTGTAACCATGCTGTCATCTTGACCACCAGCTTCCAAATTCCCTCCTCTAATCGTTAACCCAGCTCCTTCCCCTAAAAAGGCATCCATATAACCCATAATAATGCCACCCACACCTTCACCCTTTTCATCCGCTGGGACGCTGAAAGACCGTGCTCCAGGATTTTTTTTAACACCAACGAGAGAAGCATGAGCAGAATAAAGAGATCCCTCGCTAGAAACAGATTTTACATTTTCTAAATTTATAGAACCCACAGAATAATCTATTCCTATCGGACTCAAGGTGGAATAATATTTTTTCAACTCTGGTTTTGTTCCCGATCGAGGGATGCTATACCCGAATCTCTTAGACTCTTTTTTAAATCTATCTCGTAACATTTTTCTACTTATTGTAGGAAGCCCGCTTGCATTATATTCTACTAAGTTCTCCATATAATTAAATCCATAGTTTTTTATAATGCTTGCATCGAAGCCGGAATCGAAAAGATGAGAAATTCTTATTATTGTAGATAGTCTTGTATTCCCAATTCTAGTGTTCTTTATCGAATTAGCGGATGGATAAGCGGGAACTCCAAAATTTACTAACATTTTTTCTGCTAGTTTAAAAAATAATTCTACTCCTGTTAGCGTTCCAGAAGAGGGGGCCATCACAGCAAACAAATCCGACCTTACCCTTTTAGGCACTGGTCCTGACAGCGCTTCCAACACCCTGAGATATGCTCTGGCTGCTTTACGCCAAGGAGAGTGAAAGCCGGACTTTCTTTTCTCTCCTAACTGGGTGGGCAAACTATATCTCAATCTAACAAAATCAAAAAACTTACGTGTAAACTTTGTTGTTTTTCTGTTGTAAAAGACTGGCCTATTGATTAAACTATGATATTCTTCTAATTCACGCAATGCAAAACGCAGATCTGCCAACAGTTTTTCAAAATAGTCTATTGTTGGATCCTTTATACTTAATTCTACGCGGTATGTATATTTTCCAGACTCTAAATCTTTTATTCTCGAATCGTAAAAAGAAAAACATTTCTTCGTTCCTATGCCAGCTAAAGAAATTTCTTTTACTCCACCAGAGAGGGTGTCTAGTTTGCCATCCTTATTTTCATCTACATAATGCAGGCTACTCCCCAACTTCCCAGTATTATTACTAGAAGCGTATGCCACCATTTCCTCTTTGTTCGACTGATCTTCATAGTCATAGTCTAAAATATTTTTCTTTTCTATTTTCTCTCGGATAACATTGATGCTCTGCAAAAAAGAGTTTTGCATTAATTTTTCGTTATCTACATGTTTAAATAATATTCCATACTTACTGTCCAACCGCAAAATTTGCACAGGATCAAATACAAATAAACCACGCACTGCCCCGTGTTTATCCCTTGACGTATACAGATCAGAAAATATTCTTTTGTTTTTTATGTTCTCTGTGCTTAATAGAATTTTTCCTTGTGCTTCTGCGAGTTTGTCAAAGACCCTTAAATCTTGGATTTTGGTGTTGAAGTGCTCTACCCTTTTTAAAGAGGTATGCGGCCTAGAGGAATGTGTCGCCCCTGCCATCCATCCTTGTTCCGAAAGATGATGGACTGGCCCGCTCCATATTTCGCCATTTGGCATATAAAAACAAGTTGCAGTTTCTTTTTTTCTTCCACTTTCGAAAACTCTCTGTATTGTTTTAGCTCCTTCTAGTTCCGTGTCCTCTTGAAAAACAAAAGCAAAGTAGGTTAAATGTTGAGAATTTGCTATAAATCTTGCTTGGGTTGGAATCTTACAGAGAGTATCCCCAATATCGGTCATCTCTCTCTGTTTATAGTGCGATAACTCTTGCTTGGGTATTGGAAGAATCTGCTGACTAACAAATAATTTAAACTTTTGTTCTATTTGTCCTATATCGGTAACCGTTCCACTTTTAAAAAGTTTTGTTATAAATGGATGAGTGCTTTGAATGATTTTTATATTCAAATCAGACACTTTTCCAAACCAGGAGTTTCTCATAAAAAAGTCTTTTACACTAATATCTAAGTCAACAGAATAAATATTTGTATTTGAAAAATGTTTTTCATCCTCTTCCCCAACCTCCAAAACAAACTTATTCACTCCAAACTTGTTTTTAATAAAATTAAGTTCATTTGAGCGGGCGGCAACGTCTTCAAGGCGCATATTGCCGTCTTGTATAATAATTCTATCGATAAATACGTAAGGAAGGCCAGTGCCAACATAACTTCTAATAGTTTCTAGATTAGCAGCCATTACTACGAACCCCCACTATTACTAATTGTAGGTATAAATATAGAACCGGGAGGATCTGGGCAGTCAAGGCCATCGACAGGATCTGGGCAGGGCGGTGCTGAAGCATCTGTGCTATAAATATCTGCAAGAGTAACATTTTTTACGTCTTCGCATATAATTTCTGTATCTACATATAAGCTTCTAGATTCTAGTTCGCTTATCGAAGAACATATTATTTGCCTATCGATTCTATCATCGACTTTAATGTCAAAATAATATTCTACATAATCTTTTGTTATCGGCTCGCTAGACACAGGAATTTCTTTCAGATCAAGTAGTATTCCGTCTTGGACAAGTTTTATCGGCTTTCTAAACTTTAATGGTCTTAGAGTTGTAATAGTTTCGCTCAAGCTATTCTTTTCAAAAGTCTTTTCAGTAACTTCGAATACTTCAATATTAAAGTTTTCTTTTACAAATTCTGAATTTTTCTCTATTATCTGCGCCAATATATAATCTGGCTTAATATCTAAAAATTGACCGCCCTCAAATTCTATTGCCAATTCGGTATCTGTTATTTGTGAAACACTCCCTACTGACGAAATCTTATATTCTATGGTAGAATTGATTTGTGGAATATTTAGCACTGGTGTGTTGGCTCCGGTTAAAGCCGAAGACGAGCTGGATATCTCATTTTTTAGAAAAGAAACTGACCACGCGGGAGCGTCGGTTTTCATTCTGTCGGATGTCCCAAGTAAATGCTGCAATGAATAATTATAACGATCAAAGTATGTATCTGTTATGTCAGGTGCTTCTTGAGCTATCTCAGCATAAAATACGCCCGTGCCCTCCCATATGTGTCTAAAGACCTTGTCAATATAAAGATCTCGACTAGAAAAAACAGTCTGTGTTTCCAATTGGGGAGTGTCCTCTTGCACTCTTGGCTCTATGCTGTTTTGAACTTCTGTGTGTCCTGCGTACTGCGACTCATAGAGAACGTTATCATCATAGAATGCATAGTATTCTGGCTTAAATGTTCCTTGAGAAAGCAGATATTCTCCGTAAGGAGTGAGTTGGATATCTAAGACTTGCTCTTTTTTGTCCATAAACTTCATAGTTCTTCTTTCCTGAACTCAATTTCTGCGTCTATCTTAACCATCTCCACTAGGGAGAAGAAGTCATAGGGCCAGTTATAACTATAATCTAGCTCTGTTTTTCTTCCTGCTATTTCAAACTCGAATTTATACTTGTCGTCCTCTAGCCCACCACCGGATCTTGAAGCAGTTTTAGAATAATAATTTTTTATAGCCTTTCTCTTAATCTTAAATACCATCCATCGAAGATTGGTAGGGAGCCCGTCAACGCCGAGCAGTCCATCCGAGAAAAGTTTATGAGAAATTGTAGCTTCCTTCTCCTTCACCTTGGTGATGGACTTTGGAGGTAGATTCTGCCAGATATAATTTAGGTCATCTTTATCAAATGTATGTTCAAACTCAAAAACATACATTGCGAAAGGACTTATTTCTGGATTTGTTATAAAGTCCATCTTCGGAGGAAGAATATAATTTTTTAATTTTTGAATCATTTGGTAAATCGAGCTACTCTTATCTGGACTTGCAGACATTGCAAGAGTGTAGGTTGGTTCCGCTATAGAGAAGAATTTCTTCCGGGAGCCGTCTTCAGTATACGGAATTGCGACGACCGCCTCGCTAACAATTTTGGCGGGTCTTGTTCCCCCAAGCCTGCGTTCTCCAGGGTCTATCCCCAGTAAATCTACAAGGGAGTCTACATCTCCATTATTGTAGTTATCGGCATCCACCATAGGATGGTTTATTAGCCAATCTTCAGGAATGTCAGTTACTTTCAAATATATCCCGTCCTTTTGCCCATGTGGAATTCCATATTGATGCCACATTCCTCTTGGGACTGACTCCGACCCATTCGTTGGGATAGTTAGCAAGCCAGAGGTGAGAGGACGGGCCAATGCCGGGTTATCATTGAAGTTAAAATGAGGAGTTTCCCACTTCGGTTGAATAACAAGAGAATTATGACCCGCATCAGGATCGTCTAAGATGACTATTGGCTCACCACCTGGGGCATATGTAACTGATTTTACTTTTGCTGTGCCATCTAAAATAAGACAATCCGCCAGGTTTAATATATTATCTCTAATGACAGTATCGTGGTAGTATCCAGCGTCATTTCCTATGGCTGCGGTGTCATTGTCAAATCTTAACTCGTAAGTTGAAACAACCCCACCCATTATCTCAGCTAATTTATATTTCTTAGTTGCCGACGCTGTGAACAGAATATCAACCCAAGCTTCTCCATGGTAATAAGGCGGAGTAGCAACCCAGTTATATCCATTATAACTATCCAGCACTCTATTACCATAGGTTGTATCCTCGAACTGTGCATTGGTCATTGTGTTCCTGCCACTCACAGCATGGAAGAACCCCGTTGGCCTACTATACATCGTGAAGTCCTCTTGCAAATCAGAATCTAATGGATTATCTTGTGGTATCGGGTAACCAGTCGGGAAAGTTCTAGCGTTATTCAAGCTTCTATACATTTTAACCCTCATACCATAAACCTTATCTGCTATCGCATTCCCAAACCCACCGTCGCTTTCTGGCTTAGAAACTATTGTTGTCATATTTCCCTGGGGTAAAAAGAACTCCGGGACTTCGCCGTAAAAGTTGCTTGCCATCATGCTATAAAGCGGATCACCGTGCCCATTCCAAGACGCTGTTAAATTAAGAGAAGCACTCGGATGTGGTTGCATATCCACTAGAGGAACATTAGTAAGGTATTTTTCTGGATTTATAGCTGCTTCAAAGTCAATCATCCTAAACGCACTTCCATTATTGCTAGAACTAATTGCATAATAATCACCCAATCTCTGAACATCGTAGCTCGCTGTAAGTACTGGGTATGGGACACCAATCCCGGATTTAATCGAATTATATGTAATTCCTGGTGCGAACATGGGCTCCAAAAAAGGTCGTATCTTGGCGTTTTCATAAGTGGAGTCAGCTCCCGTGTAATTTACCTGAGAAGCATAGGATGCAGAAAATTGCTTAGCCATTTGTAAAGTTCTTTCGGCAGGATAAAATCCATTATAAGGTAAGAATTTCATTAATCCTTTGCATTTTAACGTAATAGAATGTTCATTCGCTAGACCCAGATGATCACTTTTGATAACTTCAAAATATTTTAAAAAGTCAGAATTTGTGTAAACATTATAAAATTGATCTTGTCCACTATCAGTGGGGTAATCTGCTGAACTCGTGGCCCCAAATATATCAAATGACCCCGTATTTGTAGCTAAAAAATTGCCACTCTTATGCTTTATATAATAATCCATATGGTCACTAATTCTAAATTCTGGTATAATAGAATAGTCTTTGGCTTGTAACCTTAATTCATATGCATAATCTGCGTAATTATCATAAGCTGGAACTTGCCGCTCAACAGACCCAGTTATAAAAGTGACCCGCACCGGGTTAACGAAGCCAGCCAATTTGCCAGCTTCCCACAAAGCAGCACCAGCCCCAACATTAGCATAGCCAAAAGCGTTAGCCCCAGTACTGGCAGCAGATGCTGTTTCCGGTATAACCATCCCCGATGGGGCCGCGAAGGACGCTGTGGTGGCTAACATGTGAGGAAGACTGTACAAAGCGGATGCTGTAATCGCAGATTTGGTGCCATTATGAACCTGTGTTTTCTTATTCTGCAATTCGCCTGGGGGGTCGGTTGTCTCGTTGGTCGCGTTAGGTATGGCCATTGAAGAAAAGGAAGCTGGTGCGTCTAGCGCCCATATGCTGTATAGACTCCTCCCACCAAGGCTAACTTTATCCGCTTTGTTATCAGTTCGAGTACTTCTAACCGAGTTCCAATAATTTATGGTATAGCCCTTTCTTTCTCTAATCCTATTATCAAATACATTTTTCTCTGCCGGATAAACTGTTTCCCCGTAAATCAGCCCTCCAAACCTATTCGTTTCTGTTACGGTTTCTTCAGTATAAATCCCCCTAACTCTATTATAAATTTGAATTTCGGGCTCGTGTGCGTATAGAGTGTTTAAATTTAAATTAGAAAAATAAGAAATATTATTTCCATAAGTAGAACCTATAATCCGGGGATCGAACAAGGTCCCGTCCGGTGTTCGTCGGAAAAGCTTCTGGGAGAGGGGCTTATACTTTGTTATTATCGGTGATTCTCTATATCTTGTAAAATCCCCATACCTCTGAACAGGAAGTACTCTGCCCTCCGAAGTAAATCCTTGTCTGTCCCCTATTTCTACAGAGACTATGTGGTTTTCTCGTATGTCTCTCGCCACAGGATGATCGCCGGTTCTTATCTGTTTCCAGGTATTGAATCCAAACGTATCCCCCCTATGAGATAGCAGGGCAGATAAACCATCCGCGTCTGCTACAGAGCCGTAGTCTGTCGTTGTATAACTACCAATCCCGTTCGTTAGTGGGTAACCAAGAGTCTGCTCAGACGAGCTTACGGGCTCGACAATTAACGTGTTAAGCCCAGCAAAATCCTTTGCCATGTTACCAGCAACATGGCTTTCACTAACAAATGTAATTGCATTTACATAACCAGTAGAAGCGGAGACTTCAAAGTTTCTTGGAGCGTGACCCAACATAGTTCTACCGCTTATACGCGTACCCCCCGTTTCTGTCGATTCGTAAGAAGAGGTAACCCAAGAATATTGAAGATCGCTTTGTGGTATGGCCGTTGAAACAAACGCGTTGTTTTTAATAGAAGCTGTCGCGACCGTGCCTAAATCGCCGGTATAAGCATTATTATATTTAATTCTATTGAGAGTGTTTCTATTAACTTTGTGGAAGTTAGCAACTCCTGAATAATCTGCGGCAGTAGCTGTCACACCAGGCCTAAAACCAAATTGTGAAGTAGAGGCCGAGAGCATGGTTCTAAGCGGGTTTCTAGCCAAAAGGTTTCGATATGGCAAAGCGTTATACACGCTATACTGACCCGTTTCTGCGTCAAGACTGCCGCGTGAAGTTTCAAATCCTCCGGGAGCCGAAAATCTGTCAGATATAATATGTTTCGAACTAGAGAATTCTGTTATTGTGTGATCGACAATACTATCCACCTCTGTCGAGGTTACGTGGCTTATAGGCACTCCTTCATTTCTTACGAACTGGCTATTATTCCCCTCTCTGCCGGCAACCAACACTACTTCTCGTATATTTGCGTAATTGCCTAGTGCAGTACTCCCGGTAATCTTTAAGTTTTCAATATTTATAGGTCTCTTCGCTTTCACATTTCTACTAAATGTATCACGAGGGTTTGCCGTATCTGGGTGGGCAAAGGTCAGAGAAGTTGAAGTCGTCGTTAATTTCCAAGATTCGGCACGATTAGTAATATCGTCAGATCCAGTGTTCATGGCAAGGTGCCTAGAGGCCATCCCACCAACAAACTTCTCCGTGAATGGGGACTGCAAGAGAGACTCTCCACCTCTAAGGTAGGTGTCGTGGTGCAGGTTTACAACTTGAAAATTAGAAAAGCTAGAGTTATAGCCGGTAGCCGACCCGCTTAAGATTCTAAATGGAGCATATACCTCTCCCTTTAAATCATTGTTTGTCTCTTCGAAAGCTTGATATTTTTTGTGCATAGGGTGGACAACATCATTAACATTCACTATATTTTTGATATTATCAAACACAAATCCATTGGTTGTTCCAAACCCAGCAACATCTTTATAAGCATTTGTTTTCTTATTATGTGGGGCGTTTACCCCCCCATACAGGCTAGTTCTCCCTGTTCTCCTAGTTGTCACATCATCTTCTAAGTCTACGTCTGCGACGAATCTGTATGGCTTAGCTTTAGACCTGCGTCTAGTTTCCCTCTTAGACCTTATTATGCCGCTTCTAGTTTTGTTCGAACCAGGCGTGGTTTGAGACAACTCGGTGCGGCTCTGCTCGGCTATGTCCCACCAAATTACGTTATCTGCCTGATTAAGCGGTGAACTTGGCAAAGGAGCATGTGCATACCTCCACCCAACCAACCCAGAAGTTATTGGGTCTCCCCCCTCAGAATATTCTGCTGTGTATCCCATCGCCATTGGCAACGAAGCGGCGGCTTCTATCCCACCAATAGTTTCTTTATACTTAACTTCAAGGCTGGGCAGCTTATTATGATATTTATTTCTTTCTAATACGTGACTCTCAATCACGGTTCGGACATCCTCTGAAGTGTTAGCAGAAGCCGGTATTAGCTGTCTTAATATAATAGACAGTGAAGAGTCAATCCATCTGTAGAACTCAACGTACTTATCCAAATCTGGAACGTTTTCTACATTCTCATAGAAAAGATTACGCAGTTTAGATAAATCTTTATATTCTTGACGATATCTGTTAACTGGTTCTCCAATCAAATTATTAAATCCTACAATTGTACCAAACATATTAAGCATTTCTTCTGATATGTTTTGATACATGCTTTTTTCAACTGCAAAAAAATGATTTATAGTTCTGCTGCCCCTAATAAAAGATTCATCATCAAACCCTACGATATTAACCATATCATAACTTGTAACAACTTCGGGAGGAATTTGCCTTGCATCCTGTACGTATTCTACAGAAACTGGAGTTGCTGAGCTAACGGGGAAAGAGAAGCCACGTCCTGTATACTGGTTTCCAACTATCTCCCCAAAGGTTCCTGGATATCTTGTCCTTTTTCCAATGGAGCCGGAAGAAAAATCATTTACCAGAAACTCTCCATTGGAATCAGACCCGGTAACATCATCAAAATTCCAGTGTAACGCTAGAGTCTCAATCTTAGGTATGTTTACGTTGTTAATGGTAGTCGGGTAAAGATGATTACTCTCCCCTGGTCGAAGAACACCATAATTCTGTGAATCTTTCGCGTGAGCCACTATTTCTTGGTTGCTGAGGAAGGCTTCCCAGTGTCTTAAAGAAGAGATCTTCAAGTCAGAACTTTCTAACAAAGAGCCAGTGAAATTAGTTCTGTGTGCGCCAACATAATATCTTCTAGGAGATATAAGATGCCTGTCCACTGTGGCTGACGTTGCGAAAGAGGTGGACACAGAAAATTCATTTTTTACAACACCCAGCTCCAGGTTACACCCATAAAGTTCTATGATGACATCATAACCAGCAGATCCAGTTATTAAATCTAGCTGGTCTTTCTTAGAAGTGTATGTCTTAACAGCAAGATTCCATTTTGAATCATTATAAACATTTTGGTAGATACTACTCGTTAAAGTATAGTTGCCACCGCGATTCGTTAAAAGGAAATAAGCATCGTCAGACCCTACAACCGGCCTTACCGCATATAATTGGAATCCTTTATCATAAGTCGTAGTATTCCAAACAAAATCTTGTAAATCTGCCGATGTTTTGGGTGCATGCTGCCCAAAAATAGACGATGACAGAAAGTCTGTTGCAAAAAAGTTATCATCATTTTCTTTAAACTTTTTTGGGAATATGACTTCGATTTCGGCTGTTCTTGATAAATAATTTTGAGTTCCAAAGGCTCCCGTTACATAAGTAACATCCAAGGTATTGGTGTTGGCGCTGGAAGTTTGATGGGTTACTGTCCCACCGAACCTCTCTGGATGATTGAAATCAATATACTTTTTCTTTGTAACGCTTGATCTAAAGTTATCCCTTATCTTGTAAACTAAATTATTACCATATAAATTAATTTTTATTAATTCGTCGTCGACTCCATAACAGCGGATTAAATTTCTAAAAGACTTTTCGGTTCCCTTGGACTTATAAATATAAACTAAGTTATTATAAATATTTTGGTATATAAGATTCTTCACTTCTACCAAATCTTTTTCGTAAAATTCTGTCTCGCTCTGTTGCTTCATCTGTTCGAGGATAGAAGCATCGACAAAAATTTCCGGTGCAAACAGACCAACAGACTCTAATGCCCTATTCGAAAACGAGTATGGCTTGTAACTTGAGCTAGTATATGTAATATTTTTAAGCTTTGGTACTTCTGCTATTTGAGAATGTAGGGTGTCAAAATAGCTAGCCATAATTTGTGTGAGGTTTAAAACTTCGCCGCCTCCATCATCTTCCTCAATAACCCAAGTTGGCAGCGAATAATAAATAGAAGAATTATTTTGGTAGTCATAAGCAGAGCCACTGTTAATTAATGTTGTTCTTCTATCAGAAACAGAAGAATGGGAAGCGTATACAATAGGGTCTTCAACTTCAAATGGAGCCGCGCTAGAAGAAACTATAGCAGAACCAGTATTTCTAGCCGTACTACCTGGATACCCAACCCAGTTGCCATTGCTAACGCGTCCAGAGTAATCTAAAATCGTTGCGTCTGTAGCGGTGTCTGTGGTAATACCTTCGTTGAATTTGTAATAAACGCCAAGTTCAGTATTAGAGATATCTGTATTGGCGCCGCCGTCTACGTGTCTAAAGTAATTCTTTGCCACTTCTTCATGTGTTCTCGTAACCTTCCAGTATCGAAATTCATCTAAGGAAGCAGACAATTTGCCAGCACCAATAACCGTCGACACTCCTGTGTATACGTTTCCAGAAGGAGTAGTCCGCAGCCCGCCGATGTAAGCGCTGAGGCTCCCGGTGATCTCTCCGAAAGAGGCTAAAGAAGTATTAGTCTTAGATTCTTGTAGATTGCCACCATAATAAAAATTAGATTCTAATTGAGTGGAGCTTGAAGCAAATGTCAGAGCTACATGCTTCCAGTTACTCGTTAAAGAAGATGTTAAAACTGTTGAGCCGCCGTAAGAAATATCCCAGACACTCGACCCAGAAGCTAAATGAGCCCTTATTGGATCCTGCCCGTCAGAACTACCGGTTAAATAAATTAATAGTCTACCGTACCCCGCACTAGAAGAAGCTTCACCGTTCCACAAATCAAATATAACTTCTTTATCGCTTAAAGCAGAGCCTAACCATGTTCCCTTGTTCAGCCAAAATTCTGTTGTTACCCCATTGGATAAATCAAATTTTAAATTTGACTCTCTAGTTCCTTGCTTGCCCAGAGAAAGAGCGCCTTCTGTGTCATATACGTTTGCATCGTATATGTTAGATCCACTAAATTTAGAATGTATTGTTTTTCCTAACATACCTCCAGACGCTGTATGCGGACCACCTATTATGTGGATATATTCAAGATCATTTGTCACTCCCCACGCATCTGCCGTGCCTGCGCTAGTGCCGATAATTGTGGAGCTACCCCATTGATCCGAAGATATAGTTACATAACCAGTTGTAGTTGGATATTCATTATCAAAAATATGTAAATCCAAGTAAGAAGAACTATTAAAAAATTCTTGTTTTTCAGCTCTAGACCCGTCATAGGGATACTCATTTGTGATCCGGTCAAACGCGGTTGTATAATATTTTTTTGCTGACCCGTACCGAACAAAATTTGATGCGTTAGAGAAATCAACATTTGGAACAAAGCGATTTTTTTCTAAGGACTTGGCTTCGATATTTCTTGATGATTCCGCGTCTAGCCCCAAAGTATTAGGATCAACCGCCGGGAGAATCTTGTAAGATTTCCCTTTATCAAAAAGATTCTTAGTACTCATTTTTCAACCCTAAACTTGAATATTTCTGGTTGTTCAACCCAATCTCCTATTGAATTGTTATAATAAGTAAATTTAATTCCATACATATAGTCCGCTTGTAGCATTGACATGTCAAGATCAAAATAATTACCCGACAGATCGTAACTCATCGCTGTGTGTAGATCGCTACCAGTTCCGTAAGGGATAACATCGAGTTCGTCAACAACCCTGAGCACCTTATAAGATCCACTTTCTATTTCTGTGTTTTCTGCTGTCGCTGACGCAACACTATAAATTGTCGGATTCCAACCTTTAACTCTCGTGTAAACTCTAAATCTGGCGGTTTCAGAAGTCGAATAAATAGATTTGAGATTTGTGATATTTGTCACATACCTATCTGACGGTGCGACATTATAAGAATCCAGAGTCTGTGGTTTCACCGAACCAGTATGATACCGAACCGTACTAGGGGGGGCTTGTCCCACTCCTCCACTGAACCATACGTCGTATACCGTTGTCAGAGGCGTAGAGGCCGCTGTGAGGGCCACACTGGCTGTGTAGATACCCGTAGAGGAATAAGACCCTGTAACGACTGTATTGCGATCTGCGTGCGTCACATGAGTACCGTCCACAACCAACAAGAGTTCACCCCCAGATGGGGCGGAGTCGTCGGAAGACCCAGAGTAAAAGCTTACATATATATTGCCAGTCCCAATACCAGGAATATTACGAAGTTGTCCACGGAAATAGTTGTATAGATAAATTTTATTTAAGTTTTCATCAGCCGTGGCCAAAGAGCTGCTATAAATAAAATTTCCTCTGTTGTCTCTAACTCTTGAATCCCAGCGAGCTTCTAGGACTGGCCTTTTAAAATAGAACTCTGAGCTTCTTGCAAAAAACTTCTTAGTGTAAAGTGATCTAGATTCCGATTCGTGGCTTGAGGATAATGCAACACCGACACCATAATTTTGCTTGAGGCCCATATTGGTGGCCGTCTCAGAATTGGCTGAGGAGCTTAGCCACTGTTCAACAAGCGTTGTTATATCGATTTCTAAATCTTCTACACCGTTGTCAAAATATTGCGTAAATGACGAAGAGAGGTCCGTATCTGGGTTCACATAATCGCCACCAGCAGTAGTCCAGGCGTGGGTGCCGGCTGAACTAGAGGCAACCATATTTATCCAATTAGACCCCGTACTGTCTTGGGTGGAGTCTGAATAGCTTTCCATGTCTAAACCATAGCCCTCCTCCCAGTCTCTTGAATTGGCGTCAGAACCAGTAACAGCTTTAACTTCCATATAATAATTCTGTGGAAGTGTTTGGCCATGGCTTGCATTGTACATTTTTAAATAAAAGGAAACACTGCCGCTAGCTGGGATAACACTATTAGTCCTGTCCGTAGCCATAGTAGTCGTAGGAAAACTAATAAGAATTCTTGACAGCTCTGAACTAAGGCCCGCAGAACCAGATGATTGACCATAAATAGAGAACACCTCTAGGACATCAGCAAGCCCCATATTCGACGCAGTGGAACGAGTTTTCAAATCGGGTTTAAAAGCATTCGCAATTGTGTTGTCTTTTGAAGCAAAATATCTCTTAATAGCCATTACGAAATTGCTCCCTTAATATCAGTATTAGGATATTTTAATTCCAAAATAACGTTTAAGGGAACCGATAAATACCTGCCGTCGGCAGACAAAGCTTCATCCATATTAAATCTAGTAGAAGAATAATTTGCACCGGTTTTCTTTACAACACTAAGCCTTTTTGTGTCTACTACACCATCTATTTTGTTAAGCGCGCTTAACATATCCGTTATGTAAAGAGGTTCTCCTATGTGCGGACTTATACTAAACATATTTTTTAGTACTTTTGTGCAATCGTTTAGTAATTCATATCTATTGGCGTTTTCACTTGCGATAACTTCAAATTCAATTCCTATATTTACAATTTTTGCATCTAAAATATCTATGGTATCGCTTATCATCTTATAACGATTAAGCCAAACCCTTACATTTTCTTTAATTGTATTATTCGTCTCTGTGAGTTTACCGTTTGTCGCTTCCGAAATAGTATATAAATTAAGATTTCTTCTGAGTGAATCGGGGTCTCTAATAATACGGCACCTCTTAACAGAGCCAAACTTCTGTGGCATGGAATAGACTAACGATTCATAATCTAATTGAGTAACAGCTCTGTTTTGTGTGGCGAAATGGTCTATAGCCCTGCGACGGACTTCCTCCGCATTATCGATAGTCGTATCCCCCACGATTGGATCTTGGTTAAAACACTCCAAAGACGACACCACACCAGAAACAGTTGAATTCGTTAATTCTGACCTATTTGCGAATTCAGTTATTGGTCGTATAATCTTCGTGACCGATCCGGCGGCTGCGTTCACATTGGCCGCTGTGTTAGCCCGGTAAGTAATTGTCAAAGTAGTGTTGGAGGGCGCAATACCAAACTTATCTGTTTTCAAAAGTTTGTAGGGATCGAAGGATATATCAGAAATATAGTCTCTCCCATTTAAATCTAAAATTACATTTTTAGGATCTGCAACGGATGGGCTAGTTATCTCCCCCGAAGACCCATAGCCAAACTGTAAGAATACACTATTGTTATCTCTCTCTACCACAAATCTTCTAGTAACAACGAATGGTCTCATTAAAGAAGAAACTGTATCCTTATTATCTCCTTTGTTGACTACCTCCTTAAACACAGTGTTCTGCGAAAGGTGGTCTACCTCATAATAGCTGTTACCTTCTGTGTCTACAACAGATGTTATTTCTACAATGCCGTCGGTATCGAGCTTAACCCTACGAAATCTTTCGAATGATCCTAAGACTTTCCTCTCTACCCCGAAAACACCAGAAACTATTGTTCCGTATGCTCTCACAGCGTAGCTTGTTGGGAGCCCAGTAGCGTCATCTGTCCTGGCTGCTACTATTTCGTTGTATGGATCGTCAAATCTCACATCTTCATTTAAAATAAAAGTATTACCGGAAGTTGAAGAAAACTCAGTTCCTTTCTTTAAGATTGGAAGGTAAGCTGGATCGGGCCCAAGGCCTGACGTTTTTGCTGGCACTAGAGCATATATAAGTACCGTCCCGTAGGAAGAAGGATTTGACTGAAATTTGTATCCAAGCTGCCTCCCTAAGCGGATAACATTGCTAAATTCTATCGCAGAATCAAAATATGATTCATTAACTTGGTAGTCAAGGTAAAAAGAAAGTATATCTCCAACATATGCAACGGTATCTAGCATAAGAGCACCGAACGAAGCTTCATTGAAGTCTTTAAACGTGTCAGGATAATACCTTTTAGCGTGCTCAACGAGGTCTGTTCTTATAGAATCGTAATCTCTACTGGTGTACTTTATCGGACTTTTATTTGTTGCCATACCATAAAACCCTATCTTTCAATGAATAAATAGTAAACTATCATAAATTTATTGGGACTTCCAAAACATCTTTTATTCCAAGCTTGGTTATACTATAAGATATCTTAACTCCCAAGAAATTTTCTACTTGCCCCGAATCCGGATTTTCAAAATTAAATAATATTTTTTCTACATTAATATAGGGGAGATATCTACGAGCCTGGTCTCTTATCCTAGCTTCGATAGTCCCGTGTGTCGCAGGGGTGTTGTTTTCAAACAGATAAGCTAGGATGCCAACACCAAATTTCGGATCCATTATTCTTTCTCCCGGATTTGTGAGAACCAACATTTTAAAATTCTGGCTTGCCATTTCTTTTAACGTCTTGTTCAGGGTGTATCCATCATCCGGATCCGTGGTCAAGGGTAGCTTTGGTGAAATTCCTGCCATTATTTATCTCCGTCCTTGCAGGGTGGGGGTCTTAAGGAACTCCATTGCCACCACTTAACCCCCAAATCCATATCGCTACTTTGTTTATTAGATTTCACAAACTGTTCCTGCGGTGAAAGACTATCCCTGTCTTTATACAAATAATTAGTGTTGTTTGTAGATTCGAAGAGCTGGCGCAATAGTTTTTTTGTATTCTTAAATGAATTTTTCATACCTTCGTTGCCTCTCCACGTCCTCATACCACCGAATATGCCAAGCCCTATCCATTGCCCACCACCGTTTTTCTTTGGACCAATCGTTGAGGCCCAGCCATCCTTTACCTGACCTAAGGCTGGAACGAAAACATTCGCGCTATAAATTGCCAAGAAAGACAAATATCTTGCTATCGGGAAACAATGCTTAAATATTAATTTATATTCGGTTGTTTCTATGAGGTCGCACATAAGAGCTTGAACGTATTGTCCATATAGATTTGGAGTGAACTCTAGACTATCAATTCCACTTATCTCCTTTTCAACCCCCACAAGAGGGATAAGGTTCTTATAAAGATCCGAATATGCTTTATCAGAATAGTTGATTCCGGGTCTAAGGTCGTCGTCGTTGAACTCCATACTCGCTCTCTGGCTCTCTCTGGGCACGTAAGATAACCTCATGCCAAAGTACCAGTCCTTACCCACGAGACCACCATTCGCTTCATACTCATACCAATCTTTAATATTAATAATATAACCCAAATTATGAACCGACGGGCCTAAGTCCTTGTCTTTCACCACAACATATCTTTCTAACACAAACGGCCAATCCCTATCTTCAAACCCACCAATTTCATCTAATGGATGGCCGGATGCACCCTCCGAAACGAAATGTTCTTGGCTAGGAACATCCACAGGGCCCATTTCCTCTTCGCTTAGCGCTCCTGTAACAAAGGGATAACTTGTCCGGGGGAAAATACCTTCCTCCACATTTGGCTTATTCTTAGAAATTAAAATCAGTTCGTCAACACTGTTGTATCTTGAAGGAGGCATAACACCAGCAAACGCCGGCACCATTCTTGTTATTTCTTCCCCGACATATCTTCTAAGGATTACCTTACAGTTTTTAATCACGGAGTCCGTGAAAACTGCCTCCCAATTTTTTCGCTTCTCCTTCTTGGTTGTCTCATTGTCACCTTTTTTGTAAACATAACCGGCATCACCTGTCCAATTTCTCTTAACGTAGTCGGTAATCGATACGAGGGCCTTCGCTTCCTCCGCAACCTCATCATCGATCATATTATATTCTTTTTTCGTTAAAAAGCTCTGCACTACTTGTTCTAAAAATAAGAACCAATAACTTTTGTAATCGTCCCTATATCTTATACCTCTGCCCGTGTCTACCAACCCCTTTTCCATCGCATCAATAACATATTCAGAAATTAAATTAGTATAGTTATCAGGATATTTTGGAGCCATAAAATTCATGACTGGTATTGATTTAAGTAGAATATCAACTAAATAAACCCGTATAACCGCGAAAATGAGTGCTTCGTTTAAGGCAACCGACGCTGCTGGCAAGGCTCTGTTGAATGGGGCCTCTATAATGCTCGTAACGTCGCCACCAGCCCTAGCCAATCTTGGATCATCTCGCATCTTTCCTGTCAACGCATTGGCTACATCTTTTAACTCTGTAAAATTAGGAAATTGAATTGTTTCGATGTCTTCTTCGCACGGCTGAAATTCTGGGACTATGGACCTGGCTACTTTGGTAAACCCAGTGGCTGGTGGTTCTTTTATATAAAATGGTGGGTTCCCTTCCGAACCTCCATATTTTTCAATTGCTCCGGGCAAATCATTGTTAAACTCACCGCCACGGTCATCATGGAAATATATCACTTCTGGTAACGATTCACTGTCATAGCCATAATCAAAAATATCTGTCTCTGAAATCTCTTTGGCTATTTCATTAATAAACCTCTCGGTAATATGTTTATAATCACTTCCCTTCAGGGTATTAAATATGGTTGGAGATGGGGATTCATCTTCCTCAAGAGCATTTTGGTATGCATTCTCAACAAGTCTAGCCCAAGTTTTGTCCGGAGACCAATCTCGTCCGCTTGGAATAATCTTATCTCTTATATAAATCGATACTTCGGGCGGCAATGGATCTGATGTTTTAAATTGGACTAACGTTTCGTCAAACCCCGCACGGAGCGGACCAGCGTCTTCTTTAGACAGAGTTGCGTCTATCCTTAATCTATATCCATCATAATCATAAGGCTCGATTCCTTCCGGGGGAGGCGCGTAGTAATCATAGAGAAATTTAAAATCATATCCATCATCGTCATAGTCATCCCAATTTACTACAATACTATAATCTGCGCTTTTGTCAAATGTGACGGAAAACTTCTTTAATTCATCTTCTAGGTAACCGGCAACCTTATCTGGCAGACCTCCAATCGCAGGGGGACGGCCTTTCCTTGCTCCGACGGCCTCGACCCCTTCGTCTACCCACTCGTCTTCAACCTCGGTCTCGTCTGGGTCTCTTGAACTTAATGGGTTAAAGAGATATGGAAGCCAAATAAATTTTACAGCCTCATCTGTAAATGGTATCGGGCCTTTCACCCAACTATTGTGATCTGCTTTATTTTCAACCCCAGAATCGCCCCATTCATCTTTCGGAGGGTAAGTCCTTGTTCCTCTTGACCCATAAATATTGAACGTAGCAGGACCAAACAGTTTCTGCATTGACATATGCTGCGCATATCCTCTACCTCTAGAGTCTGCCAAACACATATTTAAGAATCCGCGTCTACCAATCATGTCTCTTGTAAATTCTGCTGACAGCCCAGAGAACATAGAATCAAACATCGATCCCATCGCAAACTCTGCCGCAACCGAAAGGGTTGGGAGTAAAGACTCTTTATCGGGGTTCTTAGGGTCTTTAACGATGTCTGGGACTAAGTCCTCAAGGATTCCGTTCTGGAGCATATTCATCATATCGGCCAATTCAGCTTTTGTTTTGTCCCTTAGCTGGCAAAGTTGGTCGGTAATACATTCTTCAGGGACGCCCTTGTTCCTTAAAGCTTCTGCTCTGGCGTCCCTGAACACTCCCAGGAGGCCAAGATTATCACAAACCTCTTGGCTTATAGGCAGGTCCAATGGATCTGTTATACACAGAGCGTCTAAGTCAATGAACGTCCCAATTGCTCTGAACAGCTTCGTTATGGACTGCTTATCACCTAGCGATGAAGCAAGTGGAGCCGTTATGGGATCTGCTTTTATTGTTTCGATAACAATCCTGTAAACATTCTCAGAGGCAGTACCGTTTATCAAGTCTACCATCTCACACTCAGTCAGCATAGAGGAAAGGTTGTCTATAAGTCTTCCCGCGATAGAAGGATCATCTGTCACTCCCATGGCGTTAGCTATATCCGCCACCGCCATATCTATTTCTTCGGGAGTTAACTGATTTCCACAGCCACTCAAAAGAGCTTCGCGCAGGCCAAGCGGATCAGCCCCGACTCTTTGTTTACAGAGTTCTTCAAAGATTATTTCTAGAATTCTTCTAATTACCAGGATTAGCAACAACTTAAGGAGGGCTCTCATAACTTTCAAAGCATTCTTGAGTATAGCGCTAGACAAAGCAGCCATTGTAATTTTTGGAACTTGGAACCTTCCTGGGATTGGATGTACCATCCCATCACCAAGTTTACATAACTCTATATTTATTCCAGGAAGCTTAATTATATCGCTCAACGGAGGATAGAATTTGGGACCTACAACACAGAACTTATCTAACTTTTGGATTGCAGCAATTGCTATAGACGCACCAGGAAACTTATTAATCAAATCTAATAATTGATCCAGATTGAGTAGATCGTTAATAATTAAGTCGTAAACTATCTCGTTTAAAGTGCTCCAATCTTGAGCGGTAGCGGGGGGGTAATCTGGATTTCTTGCTTGGCCTATAAAAGGAGAATTTGATTCTTCTTTTGTTGCATCGGCTCTTGTGTATACTCCCTCGCTAGTATAACTATAAGCATTTGTTTCGTCGTAGACAGGCTTTATCGCCACTCCCTTATCATCTACAATTTCTATTATTACGATTCCTTGCAGAAGCGGCAACAATTGTGGTGCCAACTCTCTAACTGACGCTGTAATTGCTTCAAGCATATCCGGGGGCATAGACGCCAAAAACTTTCCAAAGTTTGCATTGTCCATCCCTCGAACTGCCGCTCCGATAATAATGCTAATCGCATCATCGTAGCCTAAGGCGTTCAGAAGGCAGTCTACCGCCGACATGATTAAATCTATAATTCCGCAGTACCCAAGGTTATTCAGAAGTCCCTTATAGAGATTTGACAATCCATCATACTGATCTTTATTGTCAAACATCTCTTCGACCAGCATAACAGGTAAATCATTAATAATTCTGTCACTAGACAAATATTCTTTCACGGTCATGTCGATCACTTCCATGGCTAGAGTCGCCCGATTCTTTTCTTCTAGAATCTTAGCGTCTACTAATGCACACGGACTTTCTCTTAGCTGCGCCATAAGCGCGTCTTTTATAGATCCAACCTCGTTTAGAAGCCACTCACCAGCATTTTTCTTTGGAGTAAATACCCCAGCTCCCTGCGGACAGGCAGCTTCTTCTAATTTCTTAATACCCTCATTGCCTTCTACTGTTGGTGAGCTAACATCGTTAAAATACATTTCTTCTATTTCTGGGTGACGATATTTTTGTAAGAGTTCATACCACCCAATCGTCTCTCTGGCCAACAAGTCGTCTTTTATATCAGGCAGCCTAGACACATAAGCCATTATTGTGGGGTTTGTCATAGGTGGCCGATATAGGAAAGTGCTAAACCCACTCTCTAGTGCGACTGGAGGTCTAAACATCTCCTTAATTCTAATATATTCTATCGTGTATTCCTCTGTGAAGCCTATCTCAATGGTATCTACGGTTAAATAGCTATAGCCTGATTCTGCTAGTAGGCTTGACAGTTCTCTATAGAAGTCTTTTAGCCTAGCGGAATCCGAAACAAAGTCTAAACCTTTGATAATCTTACCAGATTGCAACGCCCAGTCAGCATATTGCGAATCAAAATATCTAAAAGATTTTTCTACAACATCAAAGATTCTAAGTATATCTTTCGTATAAAAGACAACGTAACTTGGATCTGATCTCATAGCAGAGGCCGGCTCAAGCGAAAAGTTCTCTCGCTTTTCTGGTATTCTGTTTAGCTCCTCAGCATCGACGGAGACAAGAACTCTCATCTTTTCTAAAGGTCGAGGAGAAATAAAAGATGTTTTTACTTCTGCTGTTCCCGTGAATTTAATTCCTTCTCGGTATAGGGCGTCACTTCCATCCATCAAAACGTCAATTGAGGATAAGTCCTCCGTTGTATCAATGTAATTTGTGAATTCAGTCATACCTTCTTTATTATAATATTCCAGCATTTTTTCAACTGCTGGCCGGACAAAAGTGTTTAAATATTCTTGGCTACAATCATTCTCATCTGCAAACATTGTAATCCAGTATTCACAGATTTTCTGATTTAAAAAGGGCACTGACTCCTGTTGTGAATACCAACTTGGTATTTGCGCGACGGGATTCGGGAAACATGTCTGGGAGGTTTCTATTTCTATGGGTTCAATTTCCGGTAGTTCACATTTTTTTGAGTTAACCTGAGTATACTCTATGTCGGTGTAGGGTACATCCCCGTCCACGACATCCTCCTCCATCTCATTAAGATATTTACAGCTCCCGTCATCATAGGTGGCCGAGGAATCATAGTTTAAAGCACCGGGATCCATGCAACCGCGCGTTTCGCCAGGTTGATGCCATCCACGTATTGGGACACAGCAGTTCCTAATCTCTAAATCGTGATGTAACTCGGCCCATTCGATGTCCTCGGCCCGTTCGCTTTCATCTATGAACCGGTCTTCTAAATTCACGCGCATACCAGCAAAAGCATATACCTCAGCGCATGTGTACCCCCCTTCCTCGGGGCAATCGCGTTCAGGGGAGCACCCGTCAGCCCACCAGTCAAGTGTACCTCGCTCCGTGATGCCGTCGAGGGCATCGCGCTCAACTTGACCCCCAAATCCAACAACCCCATCCCACGGGCCCGCATCGGTGGTGCCAGGACAGTAAGAAAGCCCCCACGTAGCATAAGAGTGGTTTATAGGGTCGTAAAAGACTCTATCTGATATTTCTTCTGACCACTTCAGAGAATTAAAATATTCTGGTGGATCTGCCATATATCTATGCCTCCTTAATTAGTTCTATTATATCTAGACAGGAAACAGAAAGGTGACCCATCACTAAAAAACTGCGTTCTATAATCTACAACAATGTTTTTCTTAAAAGTTTCCATGGCCAGCGCCGCGTTGGCAACCTGCTGAAAGGCTGTGTTAGAAGCCCATTCTGTCACACCCGGAATAGAGGGTGTCGTCATGGCCGGGAGGGCCCCAACGACCTCGTGGGTGTGGAAAGCGAGCGATGCGTTGTACCTCATCTGGGCATTTATAAAAGTTTGTATTGCATCTGCTTGGGTAATAAGCATGTTCAGCAATTCGTTCATAGCATATCTTAGATTGTCGCCCTTAACCAGAGGCTGCACTTTATTGCGTTTGATAAAGGGTTCCGTTGATGGTATCTCTGGGTTCCAAGAGTCAAAAGAGCCAACTTCTCCATTAGCTATTAGGTGGATACCTCTGTCGGCCCCATCGCTTTGTATTTCGCCTCCTCTCGAATTGTATTCTTTTGGATTATTACTTTTTGTGCGAGGATTAGAAAATATTCTAACTCCTTCTCTACCAATTATCCGAACAGCATCCGCCTTAATCCCTATTGCAGAGCGGTTTTGAGAAGACCTTACCCCGCCTCCCAACAAATCCGATCCATTATCGTCGCATGGTAATGCAAAATATTTGTCTATGTCCGCTCTTTGAGAAAGATATATTCTTGCCGCATCCGCGAAGAAATTGGGGCCTATGATCTTTTGATGTCTTGATTCGGTGTCAAGGACGCTACCACCCATCGCCGGTCCGCCACGGCCAACAACTATGTCTATCATCCCAGAAGATGTACAACCCTTTCCACCATAACCATCCCATGCTTCTCTAGTATGCCGGTCTCTGCCGAATACAATACTGGCGTTATTTGGACTTCCATTAGAGCCGGGAATAACAATTTCACATTCTTTTTTATCGTATGTTGGCAATGGTTCAAATAATTTAGTGCAATTGCTCCCAGGCAAAATCATGTCGTCGCCTTCAGCATCATGCTTTCTAAAGTAGAAAGCATCATCCGCCTTCATCGCCTTCTTGTATAAATTACTAAAAGTCGGCATAAACCCTGTAAAATCTCTTCCTGATTCAAATTTACCCATTCGGTTCCTCCACTCCGTCGGTCGCTATACTCGCCGCGCCTTGATCGTCTGGAGTGGTTACTTCCGACGTAGGATCTAAAACTTTAATAAAATGTCCGTATGACCTATCATTAGGGTTAGGGAACTTCACTTTAATTTTATTCCCAGGCTTTGGGAATTCCCCCTCCACAATAATTCCATAAAAAATAGGATGAAGTAAAATTGCTGCGTTTTTAGCGTTAGAGCAACTTAATTTGTCTACCCCTTTTAACAAAGGTTTTGGAATAGCACTGTGTAGCTCCGGTATCCTAGCCACAACTCTTAAAAGATATCCAGATCCTTTTTCTACCTTACCGGGAACCACACTAATCCCAGGAACATCAGCAATCTTATCTTGCGTAACGGCCAAGCAAACAGCATTGTATTCCTTATTCTCTCCACCGCTCTCTAGCGCCTTGGAGTACACTTCCCCAATTGCTGCTCGAACCTGTGCCAACGTTCGATGATTATATTGATCTTTTTTTAAACCAAACCTCTCTAAAGAGGTGCTGTTAAGAACACCAGGATTCATAAATTCTAAAATTTTATCTAGTGTAGACATTATCCATCGTCCTTAATGAGATTAAATATTTCTTCTTTATCTTCGTCTGTCAGCTCTGTTGTCTTCCCTTGCTTCTTGTGTATAAGCGCAGCGACCTTTACAAGCTGCTCATTGGACCTCTGGAGCGTTTCAACGTACTTGGACGCAGTCAGACCCACTTCCCTATGACGAGTCTCGTCCTTGCTCATATAGCGGACGACATCATCAAGCAGTTCTCTTGTAATTTTTCTATCGTTTTCAATATTGTCTATTGCCTGCTCTAGGTAATCATCTAGTTTTTTCAAAATTGACCCTCATCCCAACGATATTTAAAGGCTCTATACTTAGATCTTAACTTATTTAAGTTATTAACAACTTGTTTAGTATTTAGACCAGTAATCTCTCTAATATATAAATAAATAGCCTTCTTGTTAAAAATTAAATCTGAATTGTCTACATCGCTAAGAAGAATTTTAATGGCCTGAAGGACTTTCTCTTCGTTTGTCTTTAATTTCATTTTCTCCCAAGATTCTAATTCTTTCCATAGGTGCTGCCAAAACTCACGTTCCTGCCTCTTATCCTCATAATCAATTTCTGTTGACATATACTTTAGTCGGTGCTCAATACTTAAATCTTCTATGTTAACTTCCCTTTTATTTTGTAAATTTGTTTTCTTTACCTTGTGAATAAACCAGTTTTTTGTTATAACGCTAAAATACGAAAAGGCTTTAGAGCCCCTATCACGATCATATTTATCTAAAATAGTTGTTAAATATATTTTACATTCATCCCTAAGATTTTCTATATTTGGTAAACTTGTAAATTTATATGTAAAGACTATCTTATCAACCATTTCATTAAAGGCTGGTTGTATAAAAGTCGTATATAATTGTGTTCTCTTCCTTGAATCGGAAGTATTATTGTATTCTACAATAGCATCTTCGTGTTCCTTGGTAAAATATAACCTTTTTGTACGCTTACGCCTCTTCCTCTTCGTCATCAATAAGGGCCTCCTCTTCTTCCTCGGTTGTCTCGTCTTCGAATGGTTCCGAGAGCAAGAAGATATCCTCATACCTGCCCAGCTCTTCCCTAATAGCATTTGAGTGTTCTAAAAGATGTGTTAAGGTTGGGTCTCCGTAAAATCTTTCTAATTCATATACTGTTTTTAAATGTTCCCCAAAATCTGACACAATATCGTATAGGGAACCGAGATTCTCTGATAAATACAAAAGATTAGATAAGGTTTTGTAAGTGTACCAGATTAGAAAAATGTTTAACAGCACAGACAAAACCAATACTACTATCAATTCAATCATTTATACTCCTCTTTCAGCTTCTGTTTCTCTATTTCTACATCTTGCTTAGCGTCTTGTATAAACTCTTTTACTAAGTTTCCAGATTTATTTACAGTGGAAACAGAAAAAGATAGAGAAGGTATCTTTTTAACTTCTCCAGCTTCACACAAAATACATTTCTCTATGTTTTCGAACATAGAATGATATAATTCGAACTCTCTGTCACAATCAAGACATCTATAATTATACTTCGGCATCCTCTTCTTCCGTATTAAATTTAACAGTCGGGGGATTCATGACCATTAAACCGTTATCACTAAGTTTAAATTCAAAGCCCTTGAGGACTGGAATGATATCCGACTGTTCTAACAGAGACCTCTGCAAGGCCATCATCAAGGCACCCATAGCCTGGTCGCTAAGGTGCATATTGTTTTCTTCACTCATTGTTTTTCTCCTTTATTGAATTATAATCTTCCTCGTACATCATCCTGGCAAGCTCTCTAAATCTAACTTTAGGTTTCCACCCCAACTGTCTATTTGCTTTATTGTAATCTCCTAACAAAAGCGGAACTTCGTGCGGCCTAAAAAGCCTTGGGTCTATTTTTACGTGTCGATCGATGTCCAAACCCGCGTAGCTAAACACTTCAATCAAGAATTCCCTTACAGTATGCGTTTCACCAGTTGCTATGACATAATCATCTGGCTCTTTTTGTTGCAGCATCCGCCACATAGCTTCTACATAATCGCCTGCAAACCCCCAGTCACGCTTTGCGTCCAAATTGCCTAAGTAAAGTTTATCTTGCAAGCCAAGCTTAATCTTTGCCGCAGCCATCGTAATCTTGCGAGTAACAAATGTCTCGCCCCTGCGAGGGGACTCGTGATTAAAAAGGATGCCAGACGATGCGTGTAAGCCGTAAGACTCTCTGTAGTTCCTTACAAGGTGATGTGCGTAAACTTTGGCACAGGCATACGGGGAAGCTGGCTGGAGTGCTGTTCCCTCATTTTGGGGGCACTCGGGATTGTCACCATACATTTCTGATGAGGACGCTTGGTAAAATCGTGCGTTAGGCACAACATGCCTCATTGCCTCTAGCATCCTCAGTGTTCCCATAACTATAGTATCTGTTGTGCTCTCCGGTACTTCGAAAGATACTCTAACGTGAGACTGCGCGGCGAGGTTATATATTTCATCTGGCTTATATTCAGATAATAATCTCCACATACACCCTGAATCATTAAGTTCAAAATATCTCATGATAAAACTGGGATGTTCAAAGATATGGTCTAAACGCTCTGTGCAAATAGTAGAAGTCCTTCTTTTAAGGCCAATTACTTTATAACCCTTGCCCAGTAGTAATTCAGATAAGTAAGAGCCGTCTTGGCCAGTTACACCTGTCACTAGCGCTGTTTTCATGTAACACCCTTTATTGAAGGATAATTATCCTTAACCCATAAACATGTTTTTGTCAAGCCTTTTTCTAAAGAAGTATACCATTTTTTATCCCAGCCCAATTCTAATAGCTTTCGATTAGAGCTAGGCTTCCTGTGCTGGCCAGATGGCATTCGCGTATCCCACTTTACCTTACCTTTATACTCAAAAATAGAACAAATCATTTCTACTATTTCTTTAATAGAATATTCTTCGGTGTTTCCAATATTAATTGGTTCTGGCTCATCATAGTTTTCTAATAAAAACATTAGTATTTTAACGATGTCCTCAGAATATGTAAACTCTCTTAATGGCGAGCCATCCCCCCAACATTCTATAAATGGCTTATCATTTGTTTTCGCTTCCCATACCTTTCTTATAATCGCTGGTATGACGTGACCATTTTCTAAATCAAAATTATCATTTTCACCATAAAGGTTGTTTGGAATAGCCGTGATAAAGTTGCATCCATATTGCTGGCGGTATGCGCGAGACATAACGTCTACCATTCTTTTTGCGTATGCATAACCAAAATTAGACGGGTGTGGTGGCCCGAGATGCAGTTGGTCCTCGGTAAGGGGGTAGGCTATATAAGGGGCATCAGGATAAACACAGGTAGAAAGAAGAGAAACTACTTTATTTGCTCCCCCAAGGTAGGATGCGGATAATACCTTTTCATTTAACGCAGAGTTTTGATTATAAAACTCTGCTACTTGTTCTATATTTGCCTTGACTCCACCAACCTTTGCCGCAAGATGAATTATATTTTTCCCTCCAAATTCTTGTTTATGAAAAATACTTTTTAGCATAGAGTGTAGTTCTTGGCGAGTTGGATAAATGGCATCTGGATATGCACGTAGGAATGCTGAGCCTACCATGCCTGAGCCGCCGGTTATAAGTAATCCATTACTCTTCATAGTTATTCAAGACATCGCACAAGTATTCTATCTCCTCTAGCGCCATGAAGGGATGAATTGGCAAACTAACAGAATGTTTTCCGTAATATAAGGATTGTTTATTTGGGATAGATAAATGTGTATACATTGGCATCTCTTCTATACATGTGGGATAATGCATGCCCCATTGCACTCCATTGTTTGTTAAATGTTCAGATAACTTTATTCTATCTTCGACCCTTACAGGATATACATGGTGTACTGGTGTGCAATTAGGTGGTGTTTTGGGCAAAATTATAGAGTTGTTTACTATCTTTTTTTCATACTTCGAAACAACATCCCGCCTCATTTGGTTCCAGCGGTCAATATGCTTTAACTTTTCTTTTAATATTATTGCTTGGATAGTATCTAAACGGTGGTTGCCGCCTCGTATCTCATGCTCGTTCTTCTTTAGCGAACCTATGTTCCTTAATCTAAGGAGTTTTTGATATATTTGTTCACTATTAGTAGTGACGATCCCAGCGTCACCAGCAGCCCCCAAGTTTTTACCGGGATAAAGAGAGAAAGCTGCCACATCCCCAAAACTACCAACCATCTGGTCTTTCCACTTAGCGCCGTGCGCCTGTGAGGCGTCTTCTATGACTTGGCAGTCATACTCTTTTGCTAAGTTCATTAAATTATCCATGTTGCACGAATAACCATATAGGTGAACTGGTACTAGCACCATATTGTCATACAAGTGACGATTGGCTGCTACTGTCTCTCTAATTTTGTGTGGGTCAACTTGATAGTATTCATCACAGTCTATAAGAATGTATTTACAGTTTGGGTAGGCCTGTTCTATACCCATCAAGGTAGCTACATACGTATACGCTGGTATTATAAAGCAAGTCTTGCCCGCAAGGGACAGCGACTGTGCCGACAACTTTAATGCATCAGTGCCGTTGGAAACTCCAACAGCATACCTACAGCCTACATACTTTGCGAATTGCTCCTCAAACTCTCGTACCTCTTCACCAAGTATAAAGTTTGATTTTTCAAATAACGACTCAAAACCTAATAAACAATTTTTTTTAATTATTTGCCATTGAGCGTTTAGATTATTAAACGGAACCTTCATTTTCTAAAATCCTTATTGTTTGTAGAGTCAGTTCTTTTTGTTTATCATGATCATAGTTATCATTTAAAAATACACCGATACTCTTCTCCAAAGGAGAATAACTTGATACTTCACAATTGTCAACCCCAAAAATAACACTTTTTTCTATGTCATCCCAATATAAAAATTTATCACCTATCTCCATGCTACAGAGGCGGTATTTTTTGCCATATTCCCAGCTAGAATTTATTTGTACCGTTGTGTCCGAAAATGTTAACACTCCCGTAGAGCTATCGAATTGTTTAGACTTTTTGTTTCTACTAAAATCTAACCAACGAACATCTGTCGGCCTTTCACCAAGCAGATACAACGCTATGGAAACATCATGACTGCACAGGTCCCATCGTGCCGTTGTGTCCTCTCTGGCAGGTCCGTAGTTTAGTCTATTAAAAATAATATTTTTTGGCTTTCCATAATTTTTAATAACTTCTTTTATAGTCTGGGTACATGGGTTATAAATAAATACCCAATCTACAAACAGTCTAGCATCGTTCTCTGTTGCTATCTCGTACAAATTACTAGAACTTTTCGTAGCTAAAGTGAGAGGTTTTTCGCAAAATACATCAACCCCTTTTTGCAAAAAATATTTACAAATCTCATAGTGTTGTCGTGATGGAACTGCTATGAATACCATGTCGCACTCTAATTGCTTATAGTCTTTAACAACTTTGTAACGCTTTTGGTTTGTGGGCAGCTTTTCACATATTGTAATATCACATCTATCCCCCACAAGAGATTCTATATTTTTTAGTAATATTCTACCCCAATAACCGTATCCAACTAAACCTATCTTCATGAAGTCCTCGCTGTCTTTTCGTGTTTTGTAAAGTATCTTCGATCCCCTAGAGAAGCATTCTGGCTAGAATTGTAATATGAAGAAACTTCTTCATCTTGTTTTCTTGGTTGGATAGCGTCAATTAAAGGAATCGTATTTTTAAATAAAATGTAGCCATATTCTAGGGCTCTCTTGTATACATCTGCCACCTCATCAAATTCAGGATAAATAGTATATTTCATTTGAGCTATAATTGGCCCATCATCAATTCCAGGCGTTATTTCGTGTATTGTAATCCCATGCTCTAATTCATTATTTTTTAAAGCCCAATTTATTGGAGAAACCCCCCTGTATTTCGGTAATGGCGAGTTATGAATATTAATAATTTTATTGCAGGATCTTATAAACCTATCTCTAATAATTTTGTCGTAAAAAACAGACACAACAAGATCTGGTTTAAACGGCAGGTCCTTGTAATGACCAGAGCTAACAATATCTACGGCATTGTGTCTGGCCCAGTCAGATAAAGATTTAGTCCAGCTAGGTTCTGGGGTGACCGGGACTACACAGACTAACTTGTAATTTGGCGACTCCAAAAACCACTCACATACTTTTATGGCCAAGTCTCCTTTGCCAAGAACAGCAACAATTTTCATAATTTTATATCCTCTAATAATTTAGTGACCCGCTGGTCATACGTATGTTTCTCGGCTAGTTGTAACCCTGCTTTTGCAATCTCGCTAATATCATTGTTTTGGATGTGCTTTACCCTTTCTTTTAATTCATCAATATCACTGTAGATAAAACAATTTACCCCGTCTATAAAACCTAATTCATGGTATTCTGAACTATCACTAGTTAATAAGGCTGTGCCACATCCTATGGTCTCAAAGTTTCGATAATTGATCGCTGAATTATTTTTCCACGACATATTCATATTAAAATGGCATTTATAAGAATTAATCGCTCTTACCATCTTATCACCAATAACAAATATATCTAAATGTAAGCCGTAAGTTCCACTCATCCAGTCTAACAATGGTTTTCTATTAACATAGTTTCCGCAAAATCCCAAAACGTGTTCCTTAGGGATATCTAATGGTTTAATAATATCTGCATCGTAGCTATTGGGGAACCATATATGATGCTTCTTGGAAACAAAATCCCTGGTAGAGTGCAGAAGATAGTCATAACGCCCCCTAACAAACTCGTTTTCAAACATATCAAGCCCCAAACAGTGTGCGTCTATAGACCACAAAAGTTTTATTGCTTTTGTATTCGAGAGATCGGGCAACCAATTACCAGAGACATGAGCATAATTCTCCAAGTTAATTATTAAATCATAGTCACTAAATGTAGGTAATATATCATAATTAGAATGCCCTAGACCCCAGACTGTGGCCGTGTGATTTAGTTTTTCAAAAGACCTTTTTAGGCTATAGCACTCACGAAAATCTCTATTTTCATCATGCCTGCCATTCTCTTGAATTATTAACACATTCATATTTTACTAGCCTCCTCAAGGATCATATCTTTCCAATAGTCAAAGCTAAGATACCTTAATGTATCATTTTGTCTACATTTTGCTTGTTCTATTTCCTTTTTTAAAAAGTTTAAGTCTTTTAAGTTACTATTGTTTTCTATTAACACAACAGGAAACATGTGGTGTATACTTCTATACATTGCTGGGTTAAATGTAAGCGGAATGCGTTTTAAATATAGAGTTTCATATACACGTAAATTATCACCATTATCATTACCTTGGGCACATAGCACTGCCTCATGGTCTAGTATGGCATCCACAAAATTCATGTATGGTATCTCGCTGAGGTATCTTTCTCGATCTGTGCGGCCACTTGGCTCCTGCCACGTAATAAAATCAGTTGTCTGTGCAATTTCTTTTATACCCGTTCGATGGGATGGGTTTGTGTTAACTCTAAAATTAGCATAAATAAATTTTGTTGGGTCCCTTGATGGCGGGCTAGAAAGCACCCTTCTTTTCTCTTCCCCTTCTAATTCATAGCCACACCATGAGAAAGACCCTTTGTTTACAGCTTCTGAGACTTCTACCCCTCTTGGTATTGGCTGAACAAGAGGTCCCCACTTGCTCAAATCAACACAACAATTCCATGAAAAAACTTTTTTAACATTTTTAGGTATCATATCCATATGGTGATTATATAAGCACATATCACTACCAGCAAGTATTAAAATAACGTTATGGTTTAATCTACTAATCTCAAGCGAGGCCTGGCTTAGGAAGTCAAATTTACAAAAAATTATTTTTTCGCCGTCATGCAAATCAACAAATTTATTAAGTTGTATCGTATTCATGAACAGTACTTCCTTTTATAATCTTGAAATTTATGTGAAAGGGCTGCCTCTATCTGGCTTGTGAGGGGAGGATTATATCTACCTTCCCCTAATTTACAAAATTTAGAAATACCATTTTTTGATATTTCTTCAATAGATTCTAGCATCATCTTTTGCTCCAAATTATGAATTCTAATTTGAATGTCAACTAAGCTATCATCTTTATAAATTTCTATTTTTTGCTTGTCAACAAGAAGTCCACGATCAATATTGGCATCTATAATATGCGTGGTAACACCTTGTGGCGTTCCCCTTAGGATCGCCCATTTTATTGTGTCCAAACCCCTATTACTAGGTAACAATCCGGGATGCATATTTAACACGCCCTTTGTAAAATTTTTAAAAGCTACAGGCTTTAGTATTCTAGCGCCTAAGATAACTCCTAAATCTAGTTGATAATCTGTCACTAACTTCGATGTCTCTAAAGAATTATGCTTTACGACATGATAGTCTATATTATGTGCAGCAGCCACCTCCTTCGGGTGGAACAAAAATAAACCTCTAGGATTTGTTCGCACATTTGATCTGTGGATATTTAATTTCATGGGATCTGCTGCGAGTACAACTTTTGGTTTCAGCCCGGATAAGATAAGATTTTGTATCCCAACTTGAGTTTTCCAGTGTTTAAAGTTGTATGCAAATATACCTATATTTAATTTATTTTTAATCATGTATGCTTATTAACTTTATTACAGAAGAATCCAAATGATAAGACTCTATTGATTCAGACGTAGATTTGAATAATTCACAAATCCTGTCGCCTTTCCTTGGGGGAATTCTAATAATATCCCTCTGGGAATATAGAGAGTTTGCTATATCTAGCATGTTCCTTCTTTCAATAGAGTTAACAATATATCTACCAGGACTAGATGTCATTGTGTGCATAATCAGGCCTACAGACTCTTCTAATGAAATAAAATGCCTCTCACACTCAGCAACAACTTTAATGCTTTGGTCACTGGGCAGGTGATCCCATATCTCAAACACATTTCCGGATGTTTCTACGACGTTAAAATACCTTGCTACACTGCCTCCTGCGTTCAGGGCTATCTTCTCAGCTATTAACTTTGAAGCACCGTAAACAATTTCAGGATTGTTGGCTTTGCACGTCGATGCTAAAACAACTTTACAATTTGACGGGGCTGCGTCTACTATGTTCTTCGTGCCAACTGTATTAATGGATAGAGTTTTCCATATTTCCCTCTCGCCTAGAGGGGCATGCTTAGCACCTGCTATATTCACTATGATTGTTGGTTTAAATTTATTTACCACAGAAAAGACATTTTGAAAATCTGTTACGTCTAAATACTCATGATCACCCACGATATCTGTTGTAAGCAACCCATCTATATAGGAACTCTGTAAATTAATCCTGGCCGTTAGCGCTCTACCTATACTTCCATCTGCGCCTGTTAGTAGTATCCTTTCCTTCTTGGAGAATGTAATGCCATGTGGCTCTATAAGAATAGGAAATTGTTTCCTATTTAAAATTTTACTTACCTTATCGCTTCTCATCTATATCCTCCAACAGTGCCTGCATAAGGCCGGTAATGTACTGCTCGTTATCTTTAAACGGCCTGGGACTATGTATTTCCGAGTAGCCGCCTGTTTTTAATATATCTATGTCATAACCTAAACGTCCGCCCCTGTCTAACCTTCTTGGCACCAAAACATCATGAAATAATCTTAATCGAACCACTTCCGAATCTTTATTTTCAAGATTATAATTATTGATAATTTTTGAAGAATGTAATTCGTCTAAAGCCCAGTAATTTGATGGTAGAGTGGGGTAATCGTTTCTGTAGGTGAAGACTTTTTTTACTTCTGCTTCCCAATTATCATCTATACCCAATATTTTTTTATAAGTGCTGCCCCTCGCTATGTGCCACCCAGAAGGGTATACATCAGGCAAAAAATTCTTATATGCATCTGCCATAGCGATAATATACTTATCGTCTGTCAGGGCTTCGGACTCTTGTAAAAAGTTAAATATTCTAGATGTTAAAGATAGCTGGTCGATACCCATTGTTAAGCACACATCATCTCCAAACATTGTCGGTCCATAGAAGAACGCCCATGTTGTAGACCAATCCATATTAGGGTCAACAATAACACTTTTAATTGGGTCTAGGCGGTAAATCTCACCCCATTTAGTCGACAAATTGCTACTGTTTAATTCTTCCTGCGTTCCTACAAACATCAGTGTAGGAACCATGTCAAATTTTCTTTTCCAAACCTCTGAGAATGGGTTCCAAAAATCAGTGTACAATTTATTGTTATTAAGACAAAATATTATTCTATCTATCTTCATCTTCGTTCCTGTTAAATGGATCGTATGCCTTTAACTTAGGTTTGTTCAGCGCGTAATTAGTTAATGCAAGTTGCCAAAATTCTGTTCTATCTTTTCTTTTTGAACAAGGTACTGAGTATGAAAAGTTCTGCCCACACGTTAGGCACATTCTAGCTAACTTTTTATTACACTCATCTATCGTAATATCTGACAGGCTATCAAAATAGTCCTCTTGGTTAGCCAGAACTCTACCTCCACCACCACTGCATGGCCTAAAGCCAGCACGAGAAAGTTCCCAACCACATGATGCGTGCATCTGGCAGTCTAGGATTATATTATTTTCTTTAACGAACTGAGCCTGGGCGGTGGTCAGATTAGGTGGGTAATACCCATCAAGCGGGGGGTTAGCAATATCCTCCTCCGAGCCCTTGTGCATCTTTTCTATTTCGTCAAGTCGGTCAATTGGCGCTTGCCATACATTACCAAAGTCAGGTATGAATTCCGCTAACTTTTTTTCACCCGTTTTAAAATTAATGGATTCTTCAATGTATGTTTTCTCCATTGTGTCCTTAAGTGGCTTAGAACAAACAATTAGCCAATCGGGGTGGCCAATATGACTTAAATCAAATCCATCTGTGACTCTGTTAAACTTCATTAAATTTGCATTTTCTATATCAAGAATTTTACGGACCTTCTTGCCCGTGCCATTTGATATTATTTTTAAAGTTAGATCAGGTAAGTATTTTTGTTTGAGCCCCTTATTGATAGTATCTAAAATTTTAAAAAAATCATGATGTAATGTAGGCTCGCCACCAGTGATTCTTATTTCATGCCATTGCCAGTTTAAGTCTTGGCTTTCCTTAACAAAATCTTCTATCTGTCGAAGAGTCATCGAGTCGCTTTTCTTGGCTGGGGCAGTGTCTATAAACTGGTCGCACGAATAACAATTCAGATTACAAATACTGTTTATTATAATATTAATAAAATTCATCTGCTGGGGGTAGGCTATGGCAATCCGAGCCTGTTTTGCCTCTATGTAAGCCTTAATAAAATCATTAACCGTGGCATCTTCCGGCAAGCTAACATTATATTTTTCTAACATATGTTTTCTATAAATTTCCATCTTACAACAACTCCGCATGTTCTGGGTTCAGCAAATTATCATTATTATCAAAAGCTTGACCAACAAACCTTTTATTTTCTCTTGGTGTCGGGAAACTTTTCTTTTCAAAATATTCATCGTGAACCATGCACTTATCGTACACAATAGGCCATATGACTTCTCTTAAAAAATTTTGATCTACCTGCCAGAAATTACCTTTAACATAATTTTCAATCATAACCTTCATGCCTGAAAGTAGTGGGTTCTTCACGCCCCACATGCCCCCAAGTATTTGTGTTGCGTGATAAGGGTGGTCTCTCATAATATGAAAATCTTTATCGCTGGCTAACCATTCTTGGACGGCCTGCGCTTCTCTATGATCTATTCTTGAGTCTGTGTCCCTAGACAACATAACAGATACTCCCGGATCAGAAGCATCCTCAAATCTCCAAAACATACCAGTCCAATCTCCCAACTCTTTACGCAAATTTATCTCAACATTGTCTTGTTTTAATAAATCTTCAATGTAAGCTTCAGGCACTGATTTTCCTACGTGGTATCTACAAATCCAGCCTGGATAATGTTCCATAGCCAGTTCAGCATTACGAACGGCACCCACACAATATATTGGGTCATTTCCCCATAAGCTAAAACTTATTACTTTTTTCATCTTTTGAAATACTCTCCATATTGCGCGACAGCTTTTTGACCATATACATCTGTGTAATCCCAAAATACTTTCTTCTCTTCTAAAAATTTATGCTTGCGTTTTTTCGGATCAGTTGTAAGCCCGACAGGATTGTGATAATATAGACCATAGACGCCTTCAAGCATAATAAATCTGCTGCCGTTGCGAACGGCTCTCAGCCACATCTCCCAATCGCCTGCAAATTTATAATTACCATCAAAAAGTCCTGCCTTCTGATGCATAGACCGCCTCCACAACGGCTGGCACCCTGGGAGGCATTTTACCATCGCCTCCTTGGAGAAGGGGTGCGTTGGATATAGCTGATAGTTAGAGGAGTTATCGTAAAAGGTTTCATTAGGGCTGCGGGTAGCAAATGTCTGACCATACACCAGATCCAAGCCTGAATCAGCATCTAGAACGGACACAAATTTCTCTATCTGGTTAAATGCTCTTCTATCGTCCACATTTGCATTTGTTAGATATTCACCAGAACTATTTTCTATTGCGTAATTCCAGCAGCCGTAGATTCCTGGGTCTTCTTGTAGACGATGGTAAAAAATATTACTGTACTGTTTTTGATATCTGGCTATTACATCAAGCTCTTTCCCAGGGGATGCTCCATCAACTATCACAAGCTCACATTTATCAAAGTATGTCTGTTTTACTATGTCCTCTAGAAAGCCCTCTATCTGGTCATCTGCATTATATATCGATGTAATGATTGAGACTCTTGGGCTATGCATTTAGGCTTTCCAAAACAATATTTACTATCTCCCCCTGTCTATAACGCATATGATTTATTAGGTCAAGTCCTTTTTTCAAAAACCATTCCTCGTGTATGGCTCCAATATTTTTAGTGACCTTCGTACTCATACCCATCATGCGAGCCTCTACAACAACCCTAGAGAGCGTCTCAGGCGTCTCAGGCAGGAACACCAGCGTCTTGTACCTCCCAAGCTCCCTAAGGAACTCCTGGGGACCACTAGGAGGTACAAGCACATGCTCAGCGTTAATTGCTTTGCAGTACGCTACAGCCTTCCCGGTGTTCTTGTGTGGAATATTTGATGCCATTATTGCATATTTATCTATCTTCTCTACTTTGCTCACTTCTTCTAGCAAAGCAAAGTGTTCTTCGGACCATAAATTGCCACTTAGATTAACAACGTTATCAATTTCTAAGTTCTCCTTAAGAATCTTGGTGTGAAAACTACTCTGGCATAATACGTCTTTTGCGTTTTCATAAAATTCTCTATTAATAATATGTTCTTTTGGTGCCCTATACCCTCGATAAGCACCGGGATTTCTATTCCGCAAATACTTATGGTCATGCTCATAAATGATATAATTTTTATTTTGTATCTCTCGCTTGTTTTCTTCCAAAAGGTTTACAAAGTTAGAAACAATTATACTATCGTTATGCATTATATCTAAATGATTAACTTTATGACTATTTACCCGCCGAATCGTGTGGCCCATAGAGGAAAGTGTATCTATAAGAACTTTATTATTTAGTTCTCCTCCGCCATTCACCTCGTCAGCAAAGAAATCAGCTATGAATAGTATGTTACTCATGTTCTACTACTTCTTGATTTAATTCTTGAAACCAAGAATCAACGTCTGTTACCTCACCATAAGCCGAGTCAGCAAATAATTGATGTTGTTTCTCCGAATTAAAGTTCTCTAAAACCCAAGTTTGTAGAGTCTTAGCCTTCTTTAGCCACTTACTGTGTCCTTTCCTTACCTGTCGTAAGCGTATTTTGTAGTGACCTTCATGGGGATAGCACCACATGCTATCCTTTTGGATTACCCCTTCCCAAGCGGCAAAATCCTGTACTGGTCTGATGTCATAGTTTACATCAGCGAACATAGCCTTGTTTTTACCATTCTTTTGTTTTATATAGAGGAAGTCGCACTGTCCAGACCATCCAGGAGTTATCACTGGTAGACCATGACAGGCAGCGTCAAACAGAGGAAGCCCAAACCCTTCTCCATGACTTAAATTGATTAAACACTTAATCTTGGGGTTAGTGTACAACGATTGCATTTGTCCTTCTGACAGATCCCCATGGAGCAAGTAAATTTTACACTTCATGTCCGATGGAGATACCGCGTCGATAATTGACTTTAAGTTTTTGAACACATGCTCTCTATCCATAATAGAATTGTTTTTCAAAGATGTTTTTAATACTAAGCCAACCTTCTCATCATAGTTTTCTTCGATCCACCATTTAACAGCGTTCTCCATGTTTTTTCTGGGCCCCCATTGAGAGACCATTAGATAGTTAAATTTATAATCTAATTCTAGTCCTAATTCTTCTGGTTCGGCCTCTTTCACAGGATAATGAACAATATCAATAGGCACATCACATGTTAATGTAGCTTGCTGCCCTGTTTCTCTATCGATGCCTTGATAGGCTGTCTTTTCAAAGACTTGCTTTGAATGCTCTGAAATAGTTATCACTTTATCCATCATGTTAGCTTTTTCCAGCCACACTGGGGCTACCCTAGTAGTTTCTATCCCTGCTGTGACCCCTACATTATACGGCGCTAGCCTCTCCCATTCGTTTGGGATAGACACTTGGATAGACATGTCGAACTGTCCACCAGAACTTGTATATAAATGTGTCTTCTTTATTAGTTCATCCATCCACATTCTTTCTTCGGAGTCCTCATGCAGCCATCCTGTCTGGCCCCAGTTAAGAGGAACGATATAAATATCAAACTTTTCCGGACATTGTCGCAGTGATCTTAACAAGAATCTAGTATGCTCTCCATACCCAGACTGAGAGAGGGCTGGTCCTCTCACAATAACTTTTTTTATCATGTTAGCTCCTTGAGTTCCCAGTTTTTATAGCCCTTTCTGGAATCCCAGGAGCCATATTTATCGTGCAAGCCGGTAATAACCTCGATCCATTGTTCACAGTATTTATCAAACCCATAGTTTGTTTCTACATGAGCCCTGCCAAGTTTACCCAACTTATTTTTATTTTCCTTCGACATATTATACATCTTATGAAGCGAATCCAGGAAATCTTCTTTGCTTATTCTATCTTCGTGAATATATGGAACTTGTTGTGAGCCGATGACTGCTTTGGATGATGGTTCTATGCCTATTCCAAACCAGTTTTCTCCGTCGGTCACCTGCTCTTGCAACCCGCCTGTCATCGTTACTATAATCGGAGTCTCACAAGATAAAGACTCTAGCGTAGCAAGTCCAAAGCCCTCGGCATCAGAAATATTTATTGTGCAATCTGCCATATTATACATTTCTGCTAATATGGTTGGAGGTACTTTTTTATCTGAAATCATAATTGTTCCGTCGTTGCCAACCTGCTCAATAAGATGTTGGAGTGGCTGGCCGTGTGGATCGTTAGGATCTGTATGCATAACCAACCTTACCTTATCTCTACCAACCTCGTTAGCAAATTCGTTAAACCACCAAATCAACGAACCACTTTGTTTTCTTCTAGCGTTCCTGTTATTCCAGAAGAATAACATCCGATCTTCTTTGTCGCCTGGGAAGTTCTTCTTTTTTAGCTCCGCTATCTCTTCTTCTGTTTTAGCTTTAAAGATATCGGAATCAACAGCGTGAGGAAGATATATATTTTCCACCTCTGGGGCGGCTTCCGAAACAACGTTATGCGTTACCTTTGATATCGAAGCAATTAAGTCGTTTGAAAGATAATATGGCCTGTTGAATATGGGAGCCGGGTAGTTATCCCAGACATGATAGTAAACCATTGGCATCAACGGTCTGATTTCGTTCTCTATGAACCAAAGCCATTCGTAAAATCGAGGATCGGTCATAAACCATAACATATCTGGCCTCTCGTTTCTGATAATCGACCTGATTTTTTCAGGATCTCCATACCCATTAACCGGGATAACCATCCAATCATCTTCATAAGGAGAGATGTTCTGAATATCATAATTCTCGTGCTTAACCGCTCCCCCCAAACAAATAAATTGAAACTTTCCGGTTTTCAAGAGAGCTTCGATAAAATACTTAGTTTGAGTACCAACACCAGACGGTGACAGTGGGTGGTCCGAAATCGTCAGGACCTTTATCTTTTTTTTCATTTACTCCTCAAGGGCAATGTTCTGTCTTCGCAAACGGACAATACCTACAAGATAATTTATTCTTATAGTGTGTTCCGTTCGTTATATTATATAACGCTTTGTCTAAAAAGTCAAGTGAATTTTTTGTTTTTCTTTCACCACTTGTAACTCTGAAGATTTCAACTCTATTTTTCTTCGCAGTTCTTTTCATTAAACCAAAGTGAGTGGATATCGCCCTAAGCTTGATACCAAGTTTCTTGGCATAATAGTATTTATACAGGACGAGCTGCCTGGTAAATAAGATATCGTTCTTTTTCCTAGCGTTCCACCCCCAGGAACATGTTTTCCAGTCTATAACGTGGTAGTGCCCATCCCCGTCTATTAAAACAAGGTCTATAAACCCCTTAAAGTCATATCCTTCTATTCGGGATTCTGTTATGGATTCTTTTAGTCTTTGCTCCGTCGCGACTAAAGTCCATCCCCCCTTCTCTGAAAAGCACTCGTCTAGGGCCGGCTCAACTAGCTCAAACATACCTGTAATTTGCTTTCGCATTTCTGTCTCTAGCTCAGATCCTAGTGGTACGCCTGCTTCCGACAACTCCTTATCAAATACTTTGTGAAAATATTCATACGGGTCTGTGATATTCTTAAGAAGCATCTGTTCTACGGTTTCGTGGACTGCGGTTCCAAAGGAAGTATGCTCGTTTCCTTGAAAGGCTTTGAGGCGATCAACATAAAGAAGCTTGTGTCTCCACGTACACTCTGACCAATTTTTTAGTTCGGAATATGAAATATGGGGCACATTACACCTCTCCTGTACAAACCAAATGTACTTTCTTGAAAGCAACTGGGCTTATTCTTCTTACGTATGCATTGTCTCCAAAGAGATACTCCTCGAAAGCTGTAGCAAAGTATTCTCTTATATCTGTTGCTGCATACGGTTTAATAAAAAGTCCCATAGAAAATGTTTCTATTATATCGTAACCTATTGTGTTATATAGTAGATTATCAAATTCTTTAGAATATTCTAATTCTGAGAAGTCCACGTCAGTACCGTCTAGGTAGCCATACTCTGACAGCATGGCCTTTAGTCTTTCCCTCTTCCCTAAAAACTCATCTTGGATCTCTCCGTCAGAATAAATTTCTCTACTGTTGATTTCTTCAGTGGCATGAGCGACTTCATGTATGATATCATCCACCATGTCGGAAACGTTATCCTGATCGCTTGACACGTAAATAGCTCCGTCACGATACATAGCGTTTATTTGTTTCTCTTTAAACTCTTTAAAGGTACCCACGTACATTGCGTCTACAGGCGTGACAAGAAACCGTGGTATTTTATCTTCCAGAATTTCTATAACTTCTAAAATATTTACATTTTCAGGCAGAGGCTCCATAATATAAAGACTAACCGAGCCGAATATTGTTAAATGTTTCTGGTTTCTCTTATTCCGGCCGGAACTATCAGAAATAAATCCTTTTATGCCGTTAGTCATTTCTATTCCTCAAAAGATTCTAGATCTTTCAGACCCTGCTCATACCCTCTAACCCAGTTTTCTTCTGCTAGGGAAAGCACAATCTCAGGGAATTCTTCGGCCATTACCTTTATCACCATATCCACGGTAATTTCATCGCCTTCTGGGTTTAACTTATCCCCTACATAAGAAATAATTATTTCCTTAAGTGGCCCCCCTTCATTGATAGTAATGGAAGATGGGCTGTAATTAGGTTCATCCTCCCATTTAACATCTAAACTCATTTTTACTCCTGCTATAAGTATAACCTATAGAAAGAAAATGTCAAGTACATTATAACACTTTGGCTGCGAGGGTAGCAACACTTGATCTCTCGCCTTTCTTTAGAGTAACATGTCCAGACAAATCATATTCTTTTAGCTTTTCGACTGCATGGGTGAGGCCTGAGGACATCTCATTAATATAGATATTATCTATCTGCTCTATATCGCCCGTGAGGACAATCTTAGTGCCTTCCCCTACCCTGGTAAGGATTGTCTTGATCTCGTGCGCTGTGAGGTTCTGGGCCTCGTCTATGACGATGTATGCATTTGCTATAGAACGTCCACGGATATAAGTAAGGGCCTCAATCTCAATAAGCCCTCTCTCCATATATTCATCAAGAGTAGTTTGGTCATCGCCGGTAAGAAATTTAAGGTTATCCTGTACAGGAGCCAGCCAGGGAGCCATCTTCTCTTCCATTGAACCAGGAAGGAATCCTATATCCTTGCCCATTGGCATAATAGGACGGGATACAACAAGACGTTTGTAAAATGAATCGCTGCTGCCTTTTGTTTTAAGGTTATATTTAACGTCTAAGTTGTTAACAACTTGCTCAAGACCTGCGGCTATGGCCATAAGAGTCTTCCCAGAGCCGGCTTTACCGATTAAGGAAACAACCTGCACACCTGGATCCATTAAAAGGTCAATAGCAAACATCTGTTCTTTGTTTCTAGCTTTTACCCCCCACAAGCCTTCTTTATAATGTATAACTGGAGCTAACGGAAATCGATACCCGATAAACCTACAAAGTGCTGTCTTCTTTTCATTAGAACTAGACACAAGCATCACAAATTGGTTAGGGAGAAGACCAGGGTGGTCATCCCCTTCTAAAATTATTTTAGATCCATTATAAAACTGTTCTACGGTTTGATCGTCTACTAAACACGGCAAAAAGCCCGAGTATAGTTCGGATTCTTTCTTAATTACTTGGTTCTCGGTGTAGTCTTCGCTCGCAAGCCCTATCGAATCACAAATAACTCGCATATTAATATCGCGGCTAACAAGAATCGTCTTGCGAGAACCATTCCCCAGATCCTCTGATATAGCAGTTGTAATTATTATATGATCTGCTATCGTAGGGTCCAGATCTGGAGAAAACTTATCCTCCCCTTCCACGCTGGTGCCCCTGACCGTTAAAATCCCTTTCCCCTTCGCAATTCTAACCCCTGCCTGTAAGGAACCTCTTGATCGTAGATCATCTAGCTCCCTGATAATCATTCTTGCGTTCATACCTACAGTATCCTGCCGTTTCTTGTGATTATCTATTTCCTCAAGCACCTTCAGAGGCAGTATGATATCGTTGTTTCCGAAATTATAAATACATTTAAAATCCGTCAAACATACGCTAGTATCAAAAACATAATTTTTCTTAGCCATTAATGATTCCCTTCTCCCTATATTGGTAAATAGTTAATAGGTTTCGTTCCTTTTTTAACCATCTTAACTTTTGCCCTGTAATTCATTTATTTTCTATGCTTTCCGCCAAACATTTATGTATTATTGGCAAATTAGTATTTTTATATCCAAGAACACTAAAAGAAATCGAACATATAAAAGCAGCCACTACTGCCCCAATTACAGTTCCGAGCAACATTCCAAATTCAAATTTAATAAGTTTAGACACCATTTCATTGTTTCCCCCCACTGATATAACTACTCATAATTTAATGAAAAATTCTTTTAATAGTCGATGAGTGTAATGTTCTTGATCCTTTGCTGTTTTTCTTCTATGACAGTTAGCACATCTCACCTCACAGTTAGAAGCCTCCTGTAATATTGATTCCCATGAGTATTCTTTCCTCAGTAATGTGCTAACATTATTCCTTTTAGTATTAATATGATCAAAGTCTAACACCCTTGGGTCTGATTCTCCACAATCAGCACATGGATTCAATTGATAGAACTCCATCATTTTTCTTTTAATATTTTCTCTTCTTTCCGAACGTTTGCACATGGAATATAAACTCCTTGTACAAGGACTATCACTAGGATTGTCTTCTGTCAAATTTTAAGACCCTCTCTCTACTATAATAACTAGTTCTAAAGAGGATTTATGTAAAATATGGAGGCGGTGGGAATCGAACCCACGTCCGAAATAATTTTCAATTCAAGTCATCCACAGGCTTGTTTAGTTTTTATTCCACAAACTAACAAATGTAGGCTTCTTGTCCCGTCACTTTTCGCCAATAGTGACTCGGGTGTTTTATTTTCAGCAGAACCATCTGCTTATCTGGAATTGGGTAATAAGGTAACCAGAAACCCCACGATTAAGCCGCTAAGCGGACAGATTCGAAATGATTATTGTTATTGGCAATTATCAGATTGGTTGATTTTTTAAGTCATCACGACTGCCTGCACTATCCTCTTCTATCACTCCGTCGAATCCTAAACGCCCCCCTAAATATCCAAACCAAAAAAGATCAAACAAATAATATAGTATAACTCCAGCCAATGCTCCTGCTACAGTTAAAGCTAAAGATGTGTTTACCTCCTTTAAAAATATATAGTTTAAAAGAAAGGAGACCGGAATAGAAATTCCGAATCTCCAGATTAATGATTTAATTAGTGCTTCTTTCTTTGTCATTTATTTACTTTTATATGAGAAGCGGTTTGCTCACAGAGCCGCTATGCTATCCTCACTTTAATTTAGTTAACAAAATAATCCATTATTTCTTTATATAATAACAAGGTTCGTTAGAGATATAGAACCCACACAACTTTAATAAAATCTCATATTTAAATTTATTACTTAACTTAACATATCTTCTTTATTTTCTTCTAAAAAGAAAGAACTTATTTGATACTTTTTCATTAATCTATGAAAGTTACCAGGCTTTAGTCCCAGAAACCTCATTGCTTCTCCTTGTGTCCTAGTAGAAGAGATTGCATATTTCAATACAGCCTCTTGTGTTATTCTAACAAGGTTGTTCCATATTGGCAACCCATAAAGACGGTTTTTTACAAGTTTAGTAGAAAGCTCAAGTTTTAAAGCTATTAGGTCTTCTAATGTTAAACTTGACACTATAGATTCAAACTCTGCATTGATCTTCTTTTCTCTTTTTAATTTGTTTACTATACTATAATATTTAGTTTTTGATTTTTTGTTTACTTTAGTTTTCCATGCCATACTACAGGCCGGCTTCTTCGGGTGGTATTAATTCTTCCCCTCCAGCACGGTCTTCACCTGCCCTAACAAATTCTTCTTCAGAAGGGGTGGACGGCTCCTCTAAATCAGGGGCTAAGTCCTCTTCGAACTTATCAAAATATAATTTTAAGTTTAATAAGAGGTAATCCCTAAATATTTCTCTTTCTGTTTCTTCTCTACCATCGACCTCCGCTTCGGGATCAAGTTTTGAATATTCATTTTCAATTTGATTCTGCACCTTAGTAAAAGACTCAAAAGCAGCATTTCTACCAGTCTTATCAAGTTTTCTATCTTCCAGGCCCTTGGCAAACTCATCTTCAGGATCCAGGTCCTCTTCGGGCTCACCGGCTCCCTTCTCATCATCATAAATATCTATAAAACCTTCTGGCTTATCGTCATCTATTTTAATAGTTATTTCTTCTAAGCCGTCATCTCCAATAGCCTCAGGGTCTGCATCTAAATTATTTAATAGATTCTCGGCGGCGTTAAGAATGTGCTTTCTAAAAGAAATTCTTTGCTTTTTGCTTGAGGTAAGCTCTTTATACCCTTCTTCCACACTGGGAATAATATTTTTAAGCAAATTCTTTAAAAAGTTCATAGCAGTTATGTCGGAAGGGGCTTCAGGCGACCCTCCTGTTGCCTCAGCTTCTTTAATCAGTTTTTTAACTGAACGCCTGATCAAGTCTTCTTTCTGTTTATTTATTTTAGTTTCTAGCTTTACTTCATGAACGCAATGTCTTACGAACGAACGAAGAAGATTTGTGTCTTCCTTGAGAAGCGCTCTTCTAGTTTCGTTACTTTCTTTCAGTAAATGATTAATAACATTTTTTAACATTTCTATATTATTCATCTTATGATTCCTTCTTCATCTTCGTCAAGGTTAGCGGCGAAACCCTCTACGTTTCCACCAGCCATAGTGGAAGCTTCTTCTAGGACCTTTACCTGTTCTTCTAAGATATTAACCTGCTCTTGTAGCTTTCTAAAAGATCTAGTAATTTCTCGTATATGACTCACAGCCACAGCAATCCTGTTCTCATCCGTTCTGCTAGAGGGTCTTAGGGAACGTATCGTTTCGTTTAAAGCTTGGAGTAAGGCATTAGGGTTGATTTTCTGTTGTCCCTCCCCCATAAGAAAGCGCCTTGTCATTGCATTAAAGTCTATTTTCATAATCTCTATCCTTTACCTAATTAGTTACTTTTTCACCTTACCACCCATAGACGGTGAATAAGAAGTAGTTCTTCCTCTTAGATTTCTTGGCCCAGACTGCCCAAGAGAAAATGGGAAAACTTTACCAGTTACATTATCACGTTGGTTGCCCATAACATCAGAATCCAAGGTATTTATTGTATAATTATCTGCTATTTGTTTTAGGGGTGTAGTTTGTAGTGTTAAATCCTTCAAATCATCGACCTTGAACATGGTGATAGCTGTACCTGCGTCGAACTTACCATATGGGTTAGTAACAATAAAAGTAAAAGAATCACTAGCGGCAGCATCGACTATAAGACAAATAGTTTTTTCCTGCGGATCCCGCTGCTTATGGAAATACCACGGTGCCGTGAAAATAGCAGTCGATCCATTTTTAACTGTTACCGTTCGTTCCGTGGACTGTGTAGCCGTACCAATCCCAACCGAACACAATAAGAAATATTTTCCTGCGGTACTAACTACAAAAGTACCACCAGCAGCAGTATAAGTAATTCCTGTGGACGTTACCCTAGCAGTAACAGCATCTACATCGGTGCCACTAGTCGAATCAAAAAGAATTTTATCGCCGCTCGTCATGGCAGCCGAATCTGAATCTTGTGTCAAACTTAGAAATGCGCTTGGATCTGTTCCGCTATTGTTTGTAATATCAAATATCGAGAATGCTGTACCTTTTTTTACAGTTATAGTCCCTGCACCCGTTACTCTAGAGCTGGCCGTTTGCGAAGCGGTTAAAGATTTTAATAAACCATATGACAATTCAAAGGGATCTGAATCTGTTCGCAAATAGGCAGGTAAATCATCGATTGCTACATTATTTGCATAAAGTTTGTGTGTAGCCTCGCCGTCCGCGTCCGCCAGTGCCACTAACGTGGAGAACATAAGAAATTTTCTTGTATTATCTGGTGTAAGTTTACCCGTACTGGCCGCAAAAGTTACATTATTTAACTTTGAAGTTACTGTACCTCCGTTATCGGAGTCTCCAATAGCAATTTCGGTTGCCGATGCCCCTGCGTCAGCATCTGCTGTGTATAAAATGCTACCATAATCTCCATTGGCTTTTAATAAAATCAATGATGTTCCATTTTCTGCTACGATAGTGGCTGAACCCGCGTCAATGGTTACTTCAAGATAATCGTTAGCTTTAACATCTATAACAGTATGAAAAGTATAATTTCTTGGGTCAACCGATGCCGCCGCATAAACACTATCACTTGTATAAACAGCAGTACCATTAATTTTTATATTTGCAGTAACAGCCGTAGTTCCGTTGACAGTTGACGGAATTTCAAAAACAACGAGATATATTCCACCCGCTCCAAAAGTTACTCTGCCATCACCACTGGTATAGGTTATATCAGGGCTCGCAACACTAGTGGAAGTGTAGGTTCCGTGATTATCCTCATCAAAGGGATTATATTCAGACGCACTAGCGGTGGAATCGGACGTAGTAAAAATTGAGAAATATGAGTGAAAATTTAAATTAGCTGTAGCCATCTAAAATATCCTTAGAATGCCCCTTGGGGCTCTCCACATCCTTCGTGACCTATATATTCTTCGTGCGACTCGTCAGGATGTTCTTCCTGGCAACCACAACCGTGGCCTTCTTCTAATTCTTCTTTTTCTTCTTTCTCTTCTTCTTCTTTGACCTTTCCAAAATTAAATTTCTCCATCAAAAGACGGTTAAGCTCATTCTGTTTCCATTCACTAAGTTTCATTTTTTATCTCCTAAATTAAATTTTTCCATCAAAAGACGGTTAAGCTCTGTGTTTTTCCAATTTCCTAGAGACTCAGATAATGCTGTCTCACCAAAAATTCCTTTCTTTTCATATTTATTCAAGAAACCCAATCGCAGTCTCGTGGCTTTTGGTTTATTTTCTGGCCTTTCAACATAATATACAAACCATTTTGTTAAGTCTTCTGCTGTTGTAATATCGGAACCTGGAGGATTAATTCTGGTTATATGGTTTGACATAAATTTAATTTGGGTATCATAATCAGTAATTGTATCATATACTTTTTGATATCCATCTTTTTCTATTGAAATTCCAAGCGTATCCATCATATCTATGCCTAAACCAGCACAGATATTAAATTGCCATAGTCCCAATGAACACCCACCATCGCCAACACTTCCAATTTTGATGTCCCCCCTCATAGTAGCCCAAGACTCTCCTCTGGCGTTTACAACAGCAGCTTTCGCAAGCTCCGCCTCGACTCCTAGCCTTTTTAGGTCTTGAAACAATCTAGAAGGACTTACGCTATCCTTTCTTTTTTCCAATTTACCCAATTTGCCTCTAAATACAGTCGTTTGTGCTCTTTTTTGGACTGCCGCCCCGGCCAGGTCTTCAGCTTTAGCTACATCTCCCAATTCTTCTAATTTCTTCAAAGTTAGAGTGTCAACCGCCCCCGTTTCTTGTAGACCATGTTTAATTTGGAATTGCTTGACCGCTTGTTCAGTCTCCGGGCCATACCTGCCGTCTATTCCGTGTTTTGGTAAAATATTTAGACCCATAGCCTGAACTAGAAGTGCTTGCATCCTAGCAACTTTCTCGTCCCTAGTGCCACCCATGCCCATACCACGACTCAAGACAGTTAAACCCGGTTCTTGCTCCTGGCTTAGCTCTTCTTCTGGCTCTGTTTCTTCTCTTAGCAAACTTTCCTTAAGTGGCATAGAGATTTGTATTTTGTTCATTTTTACTCCATCTTCCCAGTCCCTAAAACATAAGTTGCCAACCTTATAGGCTTCTTTCTCCATCCCTCTCAAATGATTGTCCTTTTGAGCGTACCCAGGAGACGTGTCAGAGGTACGTCCGAACTCGCCCCTACAGTTTTGTCCATGATGCACCAACTCGTGCGAGAGGGACCTTAAAACGTCTTTTGGATGCCTTCCTGTAACGTAGACCGTCACACTTAGAGTTGTGGGGTCGTAGTGGGCTGTTTTTCCTAATAATTTTTTAGCGTTTGCGTCGTCAGACTGAAAAAAGATGGTTGGGGGCTTATTGAAGCCCATTCTTTTCTTAGCAAAAGGTAAAAAGCTTTTTAATAGCCCGTGAATAGGTCCAAGGTCTTCATGACAACGTTTAACAACTTTAAATTTCATACTAGTACCTCGATACTATAAATAGTCGTTACTATTTAGCTTTTGAAATTAATTTTAACTCTAAAACCAAGATTTCATAGTGGAAAGTGTCCCTGAATGAAGCAACTCTGGCTTTTTTTATTTGACGACCACCCATTTGCACGGTATATACTTCATACATCATGCCTATGTTCCTTTTCTGTCCTAATTTCTTCCAAGAAACAATATCTCCGACTTCAAAATCACAAGAATTTTCTCCGAATGAGCCGGACCCTTTCATCGCTACTTCATCTTTATTATTAAATTCTTCCTCTCCTGCGGAGGTGTTAGCGGATCTCTTCTAGTTTTATCAAGATTCTTATATCCGGTCCTTTTCTCAATAGCGGTGCAAAGAGTATCAATTTTCTTTTGTAGACGCGGAACTGACGTATAGAGAAACTCTTGAACGTCTAATTTCTCTAAATCAGCGGATTCGTCATTGACAATGGATAAAATTCTGTCTAGTATATCTGCTGCACTACGAACGTACTGAGAAAAGGGTCCAATTTCTGAATGAACTGCACCTGTCCCAGTAGGGAGAGACGGTCCAGTGAGAGAGAAATACTCTTTTAACACATCTTCAACCACTTCTTTGATATTTTCTTCTTTTAGTTTCATGCTAATAGTTTCCTTAATAGATCACGGGATACTTTGAAGACTTCTTCTATAGTTTCTTCTTCTTTTCCTTCGCCCGCTTGGTGAGCAGCCATCTGGCGCGCTACTTCAGCTTCTAAGTCTTCTTCTGATTCTTTTCCTGTTGCTAGTGGCGGCGTCATCCCGAGAGCTACGAATACATCCATCATATGGGCCATGGTGCGCTGACCGTCGTCATCATACTCAAAATCTTCCATGTCCAAGGTTTTATAATTTTTATCCAAGATTCCCTTATCAACAAAATGTTTTAACATATTAATGAAAACTTGTCTCTTCTCTATTAGCCCCCTCTTGTTGAATTGTTTGCTATAAGCCCGTAGCTTATCTATATGTATTTTACCATTGCGGAAAGCATTTGTTTTGAAGCCGTTAAATATTTTTTCTATTTGTCTCATTTCAGGGTCTTCTTTATCAAAGCTTACCTCTTCAGTTTTACGATTATCAATAACACCAGCCACATGCTGTCCGAGCGAGTCGATAATATCACCTCTTATTCTTAAACTTTCGATATCAAAGTGTTCTATTTCTTCTAGCTGCTTCTGAACGGCCTCATTTTTCTCGGAACCCTCCTCGTCACGAAGCTGCTCGGACAGCTCATTTTTCTTTTGCCGTAACATATTCTTTATAGCATTTGTAATTGCTTCTTTAGTGCTTGGTGTGGCGCTTTTCCAATAAACTTTTTTAAGATCGTCAGTAGAAATTGGGCCCAATTCAACTATGTTAACACCCTCTCTTCTAAATCGTTTTAAACCCTCTTCAAGGGGGGCTTTCACCGTCTTAATTTTTCCTTCTCTTTCACGGTGGGTTAAGACAACCGTCTTATCCTCATATAATTCTACATTAACTTCTTTAAATTTCCTTCCTGTAGACCCCTCTGCCTCTTGCTTTTCTTGTCCTACTCCACTAAAAAAACTCTTTACGTATGCTGTAGAGTTAGTTTCTTTTATTTTATCTATAATTCCTGGTGTTCCCCGCGTGTCACCAATCATGGTTTTAATTAATCCTTTTATGTTCCTAGCGGCTTCCTTCTCGGCAGCCTTTATCTTCTTCTCATCCCCCTCGGCTTCCCTTTTGGCTTCTGCCTCATCCACGGCGAAGGCTTCCAGCCTGCCATTTATGTAGGCGTTTAATCCATTTCTGTACTTCCAGAGACCGATTTCTTTATCTACTTCTTTTACTGCTATCATTACTTTATCTCTGGCTGCTTTTATTTTTGGAGGCCAATTTGCGTCTGCTTCTTTTACTCTGCCCCTGCCAGAGGCAACATTAGCTCTAGCGGTACCTGCTCGTCTTGTTCTACGAACAGCAACTCTTCCAGCCTTGTCGGCCTTTTCTCTTTCTCTTTTGGCCTCAGCTTCGGCAGCAGCAATATCTTCCGGATCCCCACCTTTAGCAGTCACCTCGGCTGCCGCCATCTCAGCAGCGTCTGCCGCAGTGTCAGCTTCCTCTTCCTCAGCGTCAGCTTCGTCGGATGCCACCTGAACATCTACGGCATGTTTCAAAGCCACCTCAGGCTTCGGTGGGAACATGTCATCTATGGCTGCCTCTTGCTCTTCTCTGCTGCCTAAATCAAGGTCACTGTCGTCATCAACCGCAGCCACAGCGGCTGGCTCAGCTTCTGCACTAGGTTCTTCATCTATTCCTGGATATTTATCTTCATAGGCGTCGATCTCTCGGGCTAAGGCGTCCTCCTCTTTTTTGTCAGATGCATGCTCGTAGGCGGCTACAAGTCTTATATATTTCTTCATAATCGCGGCCGGATCCTCCTCCTTGGTGAGTTTATCGCGCCAATCACCAGTATCGCTGGGTGGGCCAACTTCTGGTGCCGCTTCAGCTTCTGGTTCTAGTGGAATTTCTTCGGTTGCTGGGGTGGATTCCGGATACTTAACATTTTCGGAATCCACAGGGTCCAACCATTTACCTTGCTTTTCTAATACAAACACGTTATTTTCAAGTTTACCCATTGGGTACTCTTTATATTCTATACGAGGATAAATTCTTTTTACACCACTGAACAATTTTTGGTATGCCTTCTTCGATTTGCCCAAAGGAATAAAAAACGCATTATTATTATCATAAACAACTGCTGCTTCTGGATTTTCGGAAGGATAAACTGACCATGTGTCCCCATTTTCCTCTAAAGAGGCAAATTGCAGACTATATTTACTTGCTATCTGGCTAATGTCGCCCATATCAATGACAGTTTTTTGTTTCATTACGTCATCATGGGCCTGTTGAAGCTTTGACCCGACTTGCGAAACTTCTGGTTCAGATGCCGCTTCAGGTGCCGCTTCAGGTGCAGCTTCAGCTTCTGGTGGAACTTCTGGAACTGCTTCTGGTTCTGGAATAGGGGCTTCTGGTGTTCCCTCGGGCACTCCAACACCAAATGCTTCACTTATTTGATTCAAAATATCACTTACATTAATACGGCCCTTTGCACGACCGCGTTCAAGTTCACCTGCTTTTTCCCTACCACTTATCTTATTTAGATCCTTGACAATAGTATCCAGTTTAGCCATTTGGGCTAATTCAGTTAAACTCTTAAAAAGTCTTTTATTACTTAGAAAACTTTCTTCGCCCACCCTGTTAAATCTAATTCTGAGGACTTCTAAATCTCGTTTATCTTTGTCTGTGATTTCTGGTTCAGGCGCACCGGCTTCTACGCTCACTTCGCCTTCAGCATCGACTGTAGCAGTTGTGTTAATAGAAGGATCCCTTTCATCTGGCTCAACTGCCGGCTTATCTTCTGCCGCGCTTACTCCTTCCGGGGTAGGAGCCTGATTCGCAGTTACTCTTAGAGCTTTTTGAATCTGATCGAGCTGCTCAGCAGGGAATATTTGCTTTAAAACTTCTAATTTTTCTATATCTGTTGCCGCTGCTGAGAATGGGCCCATAATTTCTGGATTTGCGAGGGCCGATGAATTTCTTAATGCGTTATTATTAAATCTGACACCGTCTGGAATGGGCATTTGAACTAATTTAGCGATCCATGAACCATCGCCCCTGGCAGGCTGGTATATTCTGCTGGGCGGTATTTTTCTTCCGAGAGTGCGATCTACAAATAGATTACCATATTCTGTGTCTTTTGAAACTAATTTTTTCTTAATATCGGTCATAAACTTTTTAATTTTAGATTCAGACTCTCGATAACTGTATTTGGTAGCCCCAGGAACCTCAGGCTCGGCGTCAACGGCAGCAGCGGCAGCTTCAGGATCAATGGCAGGATCAATGGCAGGATCTTCGCCTGGAGGTACTTCGCCTGGGTCCTCAGCGGCAGGCCCTGGTGGAACGTCAGCAACAGGAGTTTTTAACGGAGTTCCTTCAGGTCGCGCTGGCTCCTCGACGGCAGCTTGCCTCACTTTATCCTTCAGAGCAGGATCCTTTCCAACTTCTGCACCATCTGGTAAACCATCATTGTCCGTGTCGGCTCTCCTGGGGTCTGTGCCAATCACATCCTCCTCCCCATCTGGTAAACCATCATTGTCTGTATCTGCGTCAGTTGGGTCTGACTTCGTTCTGCCCTTTAAGCTTTGTGCAATATCAGCCACACTCTTCTTGAGGTCTTCTAGATCTCTTTTAATTGAATCCATATCACCAGTATCAGAAGCTGGTAGTCTAATCAAAGCTTCCTCAAAGGATTGTTTAACAGCCTTTTTGAATTCTGGCTTGTCTACAACCCTAATCATTGCATCTGTAATTGGTCCTCCAAGAGAACCACCTTTAAGTCCCATAATGTGAGGCATTTCACGCTTAAAAGCACTAATTGTTTCATTCGTGAGGACATGAACAAGTTTTCGTCTTAATCTTGGTTCGCCCCTGTAGAGACCATAAATGTCTCTGGTCGGCATTCTAGTAATAAAATCTGTAAGAGGCTGGCTAAGAGGGTGATTCGTAGGAACACCAAGGAAAGAAACTACTCTTTTAGCCAAGAATCTTTTTGTTTCGGATAAACCACCACCAAGAAGTGCTCCAATTGTACCAAAAAAGCCTTCCGTCAGTAGTTTGTCGTCAGAAGCCAAATAAAGTGCAATATTTCCAATCTGTTCTTCGTCTAACCTGCTTCTTAATTCGTTTGCCTTGACTTCTAGTAAAACACGACTGCGTAAATACTTTTCTAGTTCTTTGCTATTCATTACTTAGCCTCATAATGCGCTTGGACTTCTTCTCTTATAATTCTATTTATAGATTCTTGAGTTAAGCCATGTTTTTGTTTTATTATACCAGACTTCTCTTCACAATCTTCTTCACCTTCGCATTCTGTCGTATCTACAGCCTCGCCTTTGTCATTAACCGTTGCAATTTTATTATGACCAGCTTTCTTCACATCAGCAATTGCTTCATAGATAAGTTTTTTAACGAGTTTTTTAGACAACTTCTGCATAATATAGTCCTTCCGATACGAAATACATAATAATTAGTATCAGAATTCGCATTTATACAGTTTACTTTCTTCTCTGAACAAGTCAGTAGAAGCGATTACATTATAATCCCCACAGGCCCCGTAGAGCCAGATTGATATATCGTAATCGTACACGTCTTCAAGAAATATATAATCTTCTTCTAAAAACCAAACCCCCACTTCGACTCCAGAACTCGACGAGTCCTCTGGATAGTGTACTTGTACTTTTTTCTCTTCTGTGCTGAGGAGAAAACAAGTTCCTTCTTCAAAGAATCTATTTTCTTCTAGTTCCCACCATTTATCGAAGAAAAATTCAAGAGGAACCTCAGAATAAATTATATTTTGGCTAGAACATGATAATAATAGTAGAAATATCCATAGATATTTCATTTATTCACATTCTTCGATATAATCATATATGATCTGGACTAGTTCATCCTCTTCCGGGGCTTGTGAGGGATCAAAAGTAACTACATTTCCCACATCGTCGTATTCCCAGCCAGCTTTTAGGGGCACACCATCGGCTTTAATCGTAATTGACCCCTCCATTGGAATTCTGGACAGCGGAAAGATTAGATTTGGGTTGAAACTATCCTCGGCTAAGATGCTAACATAATCGCCCCAGCTATCTCCACATATATTTAGTGTAGTCCCAAATAGCAGGCCTGTTTGGCTTATATACCTTCCTCCGTACATGCCACATCTATCCACGAGGATTGCGGGTGGTCCGGTATC
>Ga0080013_1000365_pt1 | contig 64067 bp, 109 predicted proteins | sample ETNvirenome_6_85_FD_69236 | JGI IMG/M metagenome (GOLD analysis project Ga0080013, IMG submission 69236) | Marine viral communities from the Pacific Ocean - ETNP_6_85 (SPADES assembly) (version 2) | ecosystem: Environmental > Aquatic > Marine > Oceanic | place: Pacific Ocean | collected 2013-06-19 | reverse complement strand
GTGGTCAGATTGCGGCCGATACGGTGGAGGGTTGGCCGTCATTGACACCTCGCCATCCAGACGCGACGGTGGTCTGGCTGGTGCAATTCCCGTTGGATCAAATTCCATTTTATTGAAGCGGTGAATGGAGGAAGGCTGCGATCGACGCGGCGAGAAGAACTCGCGCGGGTCGATTCCATCCGCCTTCAATTGCTGAAACAGCTTCCACCCCAACGACCCGATTTCGGGGTTGTCAATAGTTGGCCGCCTTTGCTCTCTCAGCTCTTCCTGCCTGCTCCACTCCCGCATTTCCTGAATTGTCTCGGGTGGTCGTGCGCTATAAGGCCACCCGAACTTGTCGATCACATCGAGCTCGCCAGGCTGAAACAGCTCACCACTCGCATAGCCGGGTAGTTGCTGGCCGCGCTGCAGAAACTGTAGCGCACCATCCCCTTGGCCGGGATAATGCGGGCGATTCATCATCTCCGGTGGCCGACCACGCTGCCCACCAGACCGGAACTGCTGCCCAGGCTGGAACGAATTACCCGCAGCCGGGGACTGAGGCGTCGGCAACTTGCCATACGGTGACTGAGGCGTCGGCAACTTGCCATACGGTGACTGAGGCGCAGTGCGCTTCCGCTGAGGGAAGGTGCCTGATTGAATTCTCGACATGGTTTATACCTCGAATCGACCGATGTAACACTTGGCAGCGCCGCCGCCAGTGGATTGCATACGAAGGGTTGTGCCCGACTTGATGTTGAGTATCGCGGGAATGCCACCAGCCTTGAGCGTGCCAATAGCCTTCATCGTGGTATCTTGGACGCCCCAATCCACGTCTGACGCGGCATCGAGGTTCTTCATGAATAAGATCCCCTCGCCCGTGACATCGCCAAAGTCAATGTCCTCTTCCGAGGTGCCGACAGAGACCAAGCCTGGGTTCCCGCCACCAGCTCCAGACAGGTCATACGTCTGAGCGCCGAGGTCGTACTTGAAGTAGAACGGGTCTTTGCTGACGATGAATTCCAGGTCAACAGTGATTTCGTCGGCCATAGCTGAATTTCCTTATGTCCATATTGACAGCGTTGATTTTACCGTAACAAACTCTTCCGCCTACTGTTTTTCTCAACTTTCCTCACCGCCCACAAAATCGCACCTTTGGCGGCAAGGACCATTAAAAACGTGTGGGCAAGGTGGTATTTCCTTGAAATTGCTTCGGCCTGGATCATCTGAGCCAGCTTCAGGAGGTGGGTTCGGCAGCCGTTTGGTCCCAGTCGATCCATAATTCGTCTCACGGAGTTGCACGAGCACCCAGGTACTGGCTTAATCCGCCACCGTCTAAAGCCAATCTCCAACTCCAGGCCCACTCCCGTGGTGACGTTAGGCAACTGGACTTCACAGTTCCGCTTCGACTTAGGCTTGGTGGTTTGCCATCCGCAATGAGCGCATTGCCATTTGCCAGTAAGAGTCCGCTTCAACACGCAATTTGGAATCATCCTAGCCATTAACAACTGTCGCCAACGTGGAGGAAGGAAAGTCAGGATCACGACCGTAACGGTCAGCGTCGAGGCAGCCTATTTTTGAGGGAAGCATTCCGCCCATATGCCCACACCAGTCATAGTTATCAACACGTCCCGGCACAGGAAACGTCAGTTCATTAGGAGCTTCGTGGGAACAATTTGCCGTGCTATCATCCACGCCGGCTTCTGCCTCAATATGTGACCTTATTGCCCCGCGATTCGCTGGCCCGCCACCAGGGCATGGCAATTCAACTCCTAACATCCAATGCCAGCCCTCTAAATAGTAATGCCCGTAAACACCAACTGCTGCATCAAACGGTGACCAGTAAAGGCAGAGGCTCACATTAAGAGAGCTACTCTCATCACATGTCCCGTTTTCATCGTCTGCGATCCCGGTAATGTCCGATAAGATGCCGTTGTAGGCCCAGCAGCACGCATACAGAGTGCCGGGGTTACCTGACCAGGAGTACACCCTTGATCGATTTGATATTGGGCCAGCAACAATGATGTCGCTCTCAGATGCGCCAGGGAAGAAGGTCACCGTGTAGCTGTCCTGAGACGTACTATGCAGCGGTGCCTCGTCACAGAGGATACACGGCGGTTCGACACAGCAGCATGGATACCAAGCCATTAGGGCCTCCGCTATATGGCTGGCGGTGGATCGGTGAACTCACTAAACAGGCAATTCGCCTGAATTACAATGTACGAGCCGAGCTGCAATATGCAGTACCCGACTGCCGCAGCCTGGAGGGTAGAGAAAATCCCAGTGTAGTCATGGACGGTCGCATCTACAGTGGTGCCAGTACCGCCAGCCACCCAGACTTCAGCGTCTGCATTCCAGACTGAACTGAACTGGCCAGAAATCATGGCTGTTGTGAGCCGGAACTGGTACAGGACGATTCCAGCTGGGACTGTTATTAACGCTAGCTCGCGATCTGCATCTAAGACCCCAATCACCAAGAATGCCCCACCACCCCGTTTTACAAGCTCCTCGCTTCCAACTTCGGTGCCAAGATAGTCACCCGCTGCAACCGCCTGGCTGGAGGATGAGCCGCTCTTGTACTTTGCGACCATCGGCCCAGTCATCGTGCAGATCCCGTACTCGCCAGGCTTGAGAATCCTACCAGAGTTGAAGCATATCTTCTCAGTTTGGGCATCGATCACCTTGCTAACCTCAATCACCGCAGTGCCATCATCGGTCACCTCCACGCCGGTGTACTGCATCGCGCCAAAAGGCTGGATCTGGACATTCCCCGCTTGTGAACTTGAAGCGTCCACAAACTTACAGGCAACCCACCTCTCCTGAAAAAATGGTTCACGGGGGTCTGGCATTACAACATCTCCTTCAGGCTGGCATTCAACATTGTCTGCTCGCGATCCTTAGCCCTGGGGGAGTAGAAGTCAAAGTCGTAGCCCGAGCTCGCGCGAGTGGTTGCTACCTCGCCATGCCCCCAGTCCCAGCGAACACGCTGAATCTTGCCGGCTGGGGTAATGGCGAGAAACCCAGGGTACTCTACGTCCTTAGCGATACGGTGTTGCTCAGCGAGAATGTCGATCGATCGCTCTGCCTTTGCCTCCATCTCGGTAAAATTATCTTGCAGCCCCATTGGCGTCCAGCTCTCAGGCCGACCAGTCCCGCCCGCGTTATACTGAAATGGTTGAACTATAATGCTCTGGATGTCCTTCCTTTGCACAACCTCAGTCCCCAAGCCTGCTGGATTCACCTGCCTCTCAACCTTAATCCGGTCAGCTTCACGGTTGTAATGGATCGGGGTGTAGGTGCATTGCAGGAACAACTCCGCCTCTACAACCCTGTCGTCCTCGAGCTTGTACACGGGGCGGTCAAACGTGATGATGCCAAGGTCTTCATTGATACTGAACCCGGAGAATATCTCCTTGTCCATGGACGTGTTTTCCATTAACAAATTACCGCTGGAGAAGACTCCGTGAATCGTTGCTTTAGGGGACTGCCTGTCGAGCTGGAGCAGGAAGTCAGTTCCGTCTACCAGGAGGCGATCTTGGATTGGCAACACCTGCTTGATGTTAGTGATATCATCCGGGTCAAACCCAGAAAATGGGCGAGGATGCCAGTCTTTGATTTGATAGCACCGAAAGACTGTTTTTAAGGCAAGGTTCCGGCCCGGTTGCTCGATCCCAGCGAACGACTCTGGCGACTCCTTTGACCAGTAATCTGGACTAGATGGGGCGTAGGAGAGGGCATCAATCCCCATCCACGCATCTTCATCATCGTCAGACCCCACCTTGTCGAGCCCCACTGCACGCATTGTGAACATCGTCTGGATCTGAGTCGGCGCCCCAACGATACGAATGTTCTTCGGCGCATCATTCGCCATCGTTCGACCAGCGTTCGTCATGCTCGGCGCCACTGGCAAGTTCGCACCCACCCCCGCCTTGTCAATCCGGTAACCACCTGAAGCAGTCACATTGAAACTGACACCCGTGGACGCGCAAAGCGACTCAATCGCCGCCGCAGCATTCGTCTGATCCCAGTCCACCGGGATGAAATCCTCGAAGTCGGACACCCCAGAAACATCAATAGGGACGCCTGTCTGGAAGCTGATCTCACCAAACAGCTCCTCAATCGGCCTCTTGCGTGCTGCCGGAATCTTACCGCTCGGACCCTTCTGGTTGTATTTGCCGCTCACAGTAGCCTGAGCGAGCTTCCAGCGGCCATCCTGAATGTGATGCCGCATCAACCGCAGCCCGTCGCGGTAGAAGTAATTACTCTCAGTCACTCGCGAGCCTGGGAAGTTGATCCGCACCGCCCCGAAGATCAGGGTGAGTGTAGCCTCTTGGGCGACTGTGGAATTTGCAGGGGTGACTAAAACCCCCTGGCCTGGGTACGCACCCTGAGACACTGAGAAGTAACCACCGATAGTCCGGTAGTTCCCGAACGTCGCATAGCCTTTAGTCGCCATTGAAACCTCTTACGAGACTGCTGCGAACGATATCTTCTTGTTTCGCGGATGCTCAAGGACGGATAGGTCATCGATAACTAGCCCGTTCAGGTCAATTCCGGCTGTCAACGTCACAGTGTCATATGGGTCTTTGTATCCGGCGCCGGTGTATAAATCGATGGCGGTTACCGTTCGGGATCGGCGGTCTCGAGTAAAGTCGATGATCCCGCCTGAGAAGATGTGGCCCGCCGTTAGTGTACCGCTGCTCTCGTAGTGCAAAGTTGCATCTTGGACTACTGAGAACGTGCCGCCACCACCGTCGTCCTGGTAGTGCATGGTCCCGCCATACAGCTTGATCGTAGTGGGCGTGGATCGAGTCGATACCGCCCCGCCTGACTGATTAAGGTTCGTGATCGTACTGCCGTTGCCGATATTCACCTTAGCGTCTGTCAACTGAGAACTAACAAACCCCACTTCAAGGGTAGTGATTGTGGCCACCTCGGCATCTCCCACAGCAAAGTCAACGTCACCCCGCAGGATAGTCCAAGTTGTCCCAGACCCAGCCCCGTCGATAACCTCAACCGGCGCCTCGCTGGCACGAGTCGCTGTCTTTCGCACAGTCCCAACAGCCTGGGCATTGCCAGTGTCGATCTTCATCCATCCCATAGAGGCGCTCTCAGATCCCTCCACGCCGATGTTAACCGTGCATGTGGTGGCGCCTTCTGCAACATCCAGAAACCGGCCCTGTCCTTCGTAGTACGGCATTGAAGGGTCGTCGTTGTTGATTGGCGCAAGCCCGATATTGACGCTGCAGTCGGACGAATAGTCGATCTTGACGATGGCCGAGGTGCCGTCCACTAGGTTGTACTTCAAGTCCTCAAGGCTCTGGTGGTCGAAGATAATGCTGTCGCCGGTTGTCGGAACAGTGTCGCCTGACCAGTTGCGGGCCACAGTCCAATCGTGCGGGCCACTCGCCGTAGTCGCTGTCGCTGTCGCTGCCGTACCGGAAGCCGAGTTCTCCACCAACGCCAGGGCAAACGGGCGACCGTCAGCCTTGCCAGTAAGTGTCACCTTGTTGGTGGTAGTGCTGTACGTTACCGACTGCAACTGGCGGAAGTCGCCCAGCGTGTTTCCGGTGCCATTCACGGTCGATCCAGAGGCCAACGACCCAACACCTGTCAGCATGTAGACAATGTCTGAGCCGATGTCATTCAGCGCTGCCGAGCCAATAATCAGGGTCAGCACCCCGCCCGTGTCGATGTCGATGTCAATTTGATTTCCCGCAGCCCACGTCCCGGCAAGGGTAATCGTGTCCTCTTGGGCAACCTTAGTCGCTCGGCCAATCCAAGTTCTAGTAGCCATAACTCACCTTGTTTGTGGATATTCTAGACGTGAAAGAGCAACGGGTGCCTTGAACTTGTATCGCCACGTTGTTCGGTAGTCCACGACTGCGATTTCCTGCCTTTGGGCGCTTCCGTGGCCAATCTCTTCTTCGTTATTCAGGTTAAATAATGGCCAGCGGGGCGGCGGGGGAAGGATATATGGCCCCCTAGCCATCACGGCATAGCCGGTTTGGGTTGCCATCGACCCAGAAGTCTCTTGGGTTATCTGCATCGCCTGGGCGCCAGTTTCCGTGGTCGTCCACCGAATGATAGGGCCGCCATTGCCCTTCACTTTAATCTCCTCGTACCACTCCATTAATCCAGAACCGTAACTTGTGCCGGATAAAGCGAAGAACTCAGCCTTGAGCGTGATCTGGAATGTCCTCTGAGTCGCAAGCTCTGCCCCGTCCCTGCCTGTGTAGCTGAAATCCAGCACCTCAATCCCGTTCACGCACTGGTTGTTCGCTGTGATGACATGCGGAGTTGGCTCACCATCGTCCCAGTACAAACCTGCAGACTCCCCAAACCTGCCATCCTCCTCATACTGATCCTCTAGAGCCGCCAGGAGGGTGTCGAAACTGCCGTCTGTCGTGGTCTTCAGCTCACCGACGATCGTCAGCGTGTGGATATCACGCTTCTGGTGCCCGCGCTTAGTGTGCGTCTTCCGCTTATGCATGCGGACGAGGTTCACTTCGTTGACAGGATGTGGAACGCCGCGATATTTGAAGATGGTCATCGCACAAACTTCCCCTCTTCGAGGCGGCGTATGTTAACAGCCATCTCCCCGAATTGACCGCTCATGGATTCCAACACACTGACAACCGCATTCTCGACCTCAGACATAGTTGAGGACACCTCGGCGGCGGCGGTATCAAGGGCGGTTGTTGATGATTGTGGAATCTCCTCGGACGAGTTACCTCCCACTGGTGTAGCATTATGCTCCAGCGGGAACTTTTCTGGGTTTGAGGCCAACTCCACACTTGGTGGCATGTCGCCCGCCGGGTCCATGGCCCGCTCGTCAAATAACTCAGGCGCAGGCGTAAAAGGTGCGCCCCCGGAAACCGAAGAGGCGAAATCCGGCTCCGGGGACGGCTGCAACGACTCACTTGATTCTTCGGGCGGTAACTCAAATTCGACTTCATTCACCTCTGCCGCTTCCAACTCAGGCATACCCGCATCCACAAACGGAACCTCCACCGGATCGTTGAACTCAACGTCATCGATCTCAGGCGGGGACTCGTCCATGAAGAACTGGCTGTCGTCCACCCAGTCGTCCTGGCCTTCGTCGTCTTCTTCGTCGTAAAAGTCAGACATTCTGTGCCTCTGTTCGCTTAACTGCCTCTGAGACAATCAACGCATTCCGCCGCACCACTGCATCATCAGGGAAGCTGCCAACCGCCTTGCATTCCCTGTAGTGCTGGTACGCCAGCCTATTCTGCTTCGTCAGCGACATGGGCGCTTCGGGCGTCCCCTTCGGACACCCGATCGACATCTGACATAACGCCGACGTATGCCGCCTGAACCTTTCACCACTCCGGTTAGTGGTAAACTCACCTGTATTCTCATTGACTTGCCACTTCAAACACTCTTGGCAATCGCGTTTAGCGAATGCGGGGTAGAGGATCACCAACTGCACCCCGCCGCTTAGTTTTTTGCCGATTCCTCATCCGCTGCCTTGTTGAGCATTACCTGTTGGAACATATTCCGCTTCACCGTTGGGTGTAGCCGCTCGATCGACTCAAGCGTAGGTTCGCCGTCAAGGCTCCAGTTGATAAGGGAATCGCAAAGGGCTTGGTTCACGGCCTCATTCTTGCCAACCAACCCTGTCGTCTTGCTGCACAAATCGTAAACAGCCGCTCTCTCACTGCCGTAGATCGGGCGGAATGAAAACCCAACCTCTTCGTGAAGGTCGCACCCTGCAACCAAACCATCTTGCGTGTATCCGTCATAAATGAATGCAGTTGCCATTGCATCTCCTACACAGTAGCGTCACTAGTTACCACAAGCTCTTTCGCAGCATCAGTCTCGTATGCAACATATCGAGTGTGCTGCGTAATCTCTTTCTTACCGGGGATCGTCGGCGTCTCTGGGTCTTTTACCAGCGAGGCGAACGTGAACAACGTACTCACTGTGCTGTTCGTGAACGTCAAGGTTCCGGTCTCTGCCGTCACTCCGTCCGTGTACAGCGCCCGCTCGTTCGTTGACTTGTAAGGCGTCACCACATCCAACGTGGTCCTGCGAGTCTTCGGGCAGATCGACGTTGGGGTCAGCTTATTAACAAACCGCATGTCCAGGTTATTGTCGATCGTCACGCGGAACGACATCATTTCGATGGCGTTGGAATCCAGCACCAAAGCACCCATCGAATCCGCCATGGTGAACGGTTGTTCAGCGATAGTCTCACCCATGGCTGTTGGCAGCCACGACGCCAGCGTTGACTCTGCCTCACCCACCACCTCGATAATGCACTCCAGTAACCCACCAGCTCGTGCCTGGAAGATTGCCCGGTTCACATAGCAAGGCTTATACTGCCACAGCACCCCGTCCAGATCCTTGCCGATCACAAAGTCCTGCAGGTCTTCAGCCAGGGCGAACGTGTCACCAGACGCTGAGGCCCCAAGGATTAGCTCGAGGATCACATCGAGGTCTGTCGGCGCCGGATTGAACGCAAAGCTCCCGGTCACAAACTGGGCAACTGTCCGCTGCCGGTTCGTGTGGAGCGATCGTGTGCCGCGGATCCCGTCCGTATGCTTCGTCCGTATGATCTGGCGAACATTCTCATGGAGAAGATCTATCTCGGTCCCGCTGCTGTTGAGCGTCGAGCCATTCTGGACTGCGAACTTTGCCTGGGCGCCTTGCGCTGATCCACATGTCATCTCTAATTCCCTCTGCTCTCACGGGACATACAAACAATTGACATCGTGGTTGCGTGGTAATTGTCTCTGTAATGGGACGGAAGTAAAACGCGGCCAAACTGCACGCGGCAGGTGTAAACCGTGTCAACGCCCGATAGTCGCTGGTGAATGAACTCTCGCCTGATCTTCTGCCGCCACACCGCCAACCGATCGATATGGGTGCTTTCCTCAGACCCTGACGTGCCGCGGACAATCGTCACCTGGATCGGGTACGCAATGTCATCGCAACTGTGCGTCCCAGGCATCTCATGTTCTTGCACGGGTAAATGAACCGTAATCCCCGAGTGGATCTTGTTCCTGTCCCACGGCGCAATCCGCTTCTGGCACAGCCCATTGCCACCAAGCCCAGCCAACGACATCGCATTGATTTGCGTGACGATCTGGTCCATGCAGCTTTCTAGGACTGAGTTGGCCATTGTATTTCCGAAAAACGGCGGTGCGGGCCAGCGGGGCAACCAGGACGCTAACCCGCACGCGCCACCCGATGAACTAGTTCACAATCTCGTCAGGAATAGTGGACCACCCGCGAAGATGGAACGGAACTATTCCGCCTGCCTCAACTGTATCTCTGTATCTTGCGTCCGCACCTGCCGCCCACTTCAAAGCCTCTCGCTCCTCAGCCGCTCTCAATCGCACATCCTTCCGGTTTGTCATGATCGAGAACTGAAGTTCCGCAAGCCTTAGAAAGTAGGTCATCATTGTGTCTGAGGTGATGTCAATCGGGTCTGACATCGAATACTTGACCGTCGTGCCGGCGATCCCAGGCGTGGCGTCGATCACCAACGTGTCTGCATCGGTCACGCTTGAGACAATCCGCCAGACCTTGTACGGGTAATCTCCCTCTCTGTCTGTTGGGACGTTGGTAGTGTCGCCAAAGCGAATCACAGCGCCTTCATGGTCTACTGAGTCAAATGCAGTGCCCGTGCCCTCTACCGTCGTCGAGGCTGCTGTGTGCGTTACCGTGCCAGTGTTCTCCTCGAGCAGCGTCAGCGGGCGCGGCGATGCCTGGTAGCTGAACTCATACGTCCTAGCCGTGCTCGGGGGTGGAGACAACACCATCGACAACGCACCGTAGTACCTGCCGTCTGCCCCGATCGAGAACATGGTTGGCTGACTCGGCGTGCTGTACAAAACCGTGTTCCCCAGTCCCTCGGCGGGCGGGGAGTAGCGGAGCGCGAAGTTGCCCGTGACATCCCACGCTCGATCCATCTTGCGGAAGTTGCATGGGAAGGGGTAATGGGATCGGTAGAGGATGAAGGAAGCCCCAGCCGCCACATCGTCACCTGGATTTTGAGTCTCAGTCAGGACAATGTTAGTGCTGTCTGTGTAGCTCTCAATCGGATAGGTCGCCCCATTCGATGCAAAGTAGATCTTGTACAAGCTCGCGTTAGTCGGCCAAGTGTCACCTGACAGCGTCACTGTCCTAGTCGAGTGCGTGTAGGTGATCGTTCCAGTTGACTGGCTGGCTTCACTCTCCATCGTGAATGTCCGCTCGAAGTACTTCCACTTGTGTTTAGCGGGAAGCTCCCTGTACGCAGAGACGATGGCCCGCTTAATGAGGTTGTTCTCACGGGTCGCCGCAGTTGTATTCACATCGAAGACATCCGCGAGGTGATCGTGAATGTCCTTGTATGTATAAAGCTGTATGCTCATTTTGAACCGTGTTTCTCAACGATTTCCTGGCGGATGGCCGACTCGCTCTTGACGTGGCCGCCGGCCTTCTTGATGTCCATCACCTTGCGATTGACAATGTCGTCGGCCAGTTTCGTCTTTTTCACTCGCTCTGGCCGGGCTGCAACTTCATGCTCACTGACATTCACGCTGCCATGACAGGGAACTCCTCGTTCGAGACATCGTTCACGCACTTCGCCACGAGACTTCACAAACGCCTTCGGGTCGCCTGGGTAATCCGCCAAACCCTCTTGGTAGAAGTCCCCATTAGCCGGCGTGTACCCGTTAGCTTTAGCATTGGCTACCATCTGTGAAAGCTGCCGCTCCTCACCGCGGAACTGCTCCGACAGCGTCCCGACCCCAGCAAAGAACGTCGAATCAGTAACACACCCAGGGGCGCGGCGAGCCTCTGCCATCCCAGCCATGTTCTGCTTCTCACGAGCCAACTGGTCAGCGGGCATCGGCGGATCGTATTCCACCGCACCGTTCACCATCTTGGCTGTGTACGTCTTGCCGTTGATCTTGGTCTTCCAGCTAGTCGCCATGTCTACTCCTGTACATACCGGATCCAGCCTGACACTCGCTCGGCAGCGCTCAGGGTAATCTGAAACGCCTCAGCTTTGGTGCAGACCAAGAATGGGTACTTGTCGTTGAACCCGACTTGTATGATGTCACCGGACTTCATAGCGATCGGGCCAATCTTTGTGGTGGTTGCTGACTTGAATGTCACATCGGTAGCACCCGCTGCGACAAGGAAAACCTCATGCACGATGATGGTTTCACCTGCAGCCAATGCGACGACCGAATGTGTGGCCGCCGTTGCCTCGTCGAAGTTGACGAGAGTCAGTTTAGTCGGATCGTTCAGCATCGTTCGGTTCCTTGTCGAGTAGGGTGAGTTGCTTGCGTTTAATCTGGAGGTCGATCTTCTTCTCTTCCACGTCGAGCCGCTTCAGCACGACCTCGATCTCCTTGCCTTCGACTTCACCCTCTGCGTTGGTTATGTCCTTTGCGGCGTTGATGGTCGCCTGCTCTGTGGAGGCTTTCTGCTGCTCGATCTTGAGCTGGCTCTCGAGCATTTTGCCTTGCATCTCGGCCTGGCGAAGTTCAGCCTCTTGAGTCTGCAGCGCGATGTCGGCCTGCTTAACCTGCATGTCAATCTGAGCTTCCTGCGCCGCCGTCTGTAGCTTGATCGAGGACAATTGACCCTCAATCTGAGCCTTCTGGCCGCCAATCTGCACGTCTGCCTGTATCTTCTGTACTTCCAGCCCCGCCTTCTGTACTTCCGCCTGCATCTTCTGCTGCTCGAACTGGAGCATCATCTGCTGCTGCTGTTGCGCCTCTTCGCTCGGGGGCGCCTGCTGACGCTGACCCATCATCAACCCGTCAACATCCTGCTCGATCGCTTCACCCCAGGTTTGGATAAAGCTGTTCACTGGGTTCGTGTCGCCGGTTACGTCCGCGTGCTTCGACAGCTCGGGGAAGATGGTCGATACCACCGAGGCGATGTTCTGAGCGTCCTGGGCCTTATCAGGCTTCCGCATCGAGCCTGCCGTGACCGTCGCACGCATCTCGCGGCACACGACCTCTAGCGGCTCCTCAAGCACCTTGGTATCCCAGAGGTGGGCGCCAACCGGCCCCACCCGCTCCCGAATATCCTTGCCCTCGACCTTGAACCGGAGAACAAACTTCTCCATGTCCGCGGCCTCTGCCATCCAAGACTCAACCGCCTTAGCCATCGCGCCCACGCGGGTTTGTGCATTTTCGTTTTTTATTTTTGAATCGGTGGCCGAGCGTGATTGGATCCCGCCGACGTTCATCCCGTAAAGGAGCTCGTTGAGCCCTGTCCTTTGCTCGAACAAACGGGTGATTCGGTCGATCATCTCGAAGGCATCTTTGTTCACGCCGGGCTGCTGAATCCATTGAATACACTCTCTCAGGTCTTTGTTACCCTCACCAACCTTGATAATCGCTTGGTCCTTGCCGTTCTGCAGTGGACCCTCAAGGTCAACGGCCGCTCGCTCCAAGACGACAATCAGGTCTCTGGAACTGCTCCAGGTGCGGGCTGCTAGGTGGGAAATGAAGATGTTTAGGTACGTCAACTCGCCCAGGCCGGGAGCCATCGGGGCGATCGGGTACGGTGACTTCGGGTTCTTGTTGAACTCAAGCAGCGCGAATGGCCACTTGTCGTCCCGCCAGAACGGGATCGGCCAACGGAAGCGCTTCTCGATCTGGTCATCATCCTCCTTCACGACCGCTTCACTCGGGGCATTTAGCGGGAAATCGACACCTTCAGCGACACAGATGTAGCAGTAATCGCCGCACACTTCGTCCAGCTCTTTACGCAAACCGTCGCTGACATGCTCCATGTTCCCTTTCATCCGCCCGCCAAGACCCATCTTGCTCCAGATCTTGTAGACCACCATCAAGTCGTTGGTCTTACCCTCGCGGCGATGATGGGCCGCTAGATCGTCGCCAGCTGAGTCACCGCGACTGTTGCGGCTCTCGTGGGTCGCCTTACCACGCAAGGAGTCCTTGGGGAGGTTGAATTCCCGCTCGAACTCCCAGTAGGGCTTGATCTCGCGGCGGGCTACCCACCAAGCATCATCCACGCTCGTGGCATCAGGGTCGTAGAACAGGTTGTCCTGAGAGTCCCAGAAGCAGCCTGTGAGCGTTCGGTCGCTTCCCGGCATGTGATAGTCACGAGGCCACAGAACGCCTCTGCCGGTCACCAGGGCCTCTGTAATGCCCTGTTTCGAGTGTGCCGCCAAACCACCCCCAGGCATCTCGCCAGGAGTGTAGTTCAAAATGATGTCGAACAGCTTGTTACGGATCGAGTCGTCCTCGGCGCGCTGCTGCTGCTGCTGCTGAGCCATCTGAAAGATCTGCTGCACCTGCGGGTCGTTCGGATCACCAAACGCCATCGGTGAGAACTCCAATGGCTCGACATCCCGAACCTCCCGAGTTGGGTTCTGGTGGTACATCTTAGGACCAAAGATCGAGACCAGCTCATACCCCTTCTGGAGTGTGATCTTGAACTTCGGATCCATACCACCCTTCATGTACTTCTTCTGGAAATTAGAGTCCCACATGAACCCCATGTCGCCAGCAAAGAAGCTATGGCACTGTTCCGCCACATCGTCGAAACCACGCCGCGCATCGATAGCCTCATCCATCTTACCGAGCCACCCCTTGGCGATCGGCATCATGACTGACAGCTTCGGTGGCTCGGGTGCCAGCGACGGTACAGTGCTAACGCTAGTCATTATTGGTCACTTCCGGCGGTTACCCGCTCTTTGGTCCTCGACTTGATGAACCGCCCGACCGACATCGCCGTCCAGTCGCCACCAACCTCGGCAGCAATCTCGCCAGGCTTCTTGCCCGTGTCGTGGAGCTTCATCACCTGGAATCGCTCATGGTCCATCCGCTCAAACTTCTCACGATCCTGCTGAGCCTTTCTGACCCGAGCCTTCCGCACAGCATCACTCTCCTCGATGCGGACGCGAGACTCTTCAAGCGACTCCCATGTGCCGTACTTGACTCTCGTCTTCTCGTTCGGGATCTCAGACGCCGTGTGGTAAACATTGTGGCGCCGAATCAGCGTCTCAGTGTTCTTGGCGATCAAGGCCAGCTCCAGTCGCCGGTCATGCTCGTTGTAATCGACAATGATTGCCGCGGTCGGCTTGCCGCTAACGTCGCCGCACTCGTAGTAAACTACCGTGGTTCCGATTTGCACTTGGTCGCTCATTTCTCAATCACTCCTGCTCCACAATAAATGGAGTCGTTCTTAGGTTGCGATTCCTCATCTACAAACTCATTCCGAAAATACTCCAACGCTCCGCTCGCTTTGGCGGTGTTACGCGGAGGTGACATGTATTGGTAATTGCCCGCACACCAGTATCTGATGCAGTCAACAAGTGGGTCAATCTGGCGCTTGGCCGGCTCATCAACCGGCATGTTTGTCTTCAGGTCGATCAGCTTGCGGTACATGGTCATCTGTTTAATGAACCACGGGCACTTGGCAATCACCACTCGCAGCTTCGGGCGGCCACCCTCTCCGATATGCAAAGCACCTCGGACAGCGCCGATACCAGCCTCGACATTGTCATTGCCCATGCGGAAGCTACCTTGAGTCGTCTCGCACCGCAGCTTGTACTGAGCGAACGCCTCTTCATAGCGGTCACGAACCGTGATATTGAAACCCATCGGCGTGGTTCGACCGGCGTGTGCATCCATCACAAAGTACATGTAAGGAGCTGCCGGTTTGAGACTCACGCCCTTTGCTTGCTCGTCAGCGTCCGTCTGGGGCTGATAGAGCTCGTCGTACACCACCCAGACAGGGCCATTTGGGCATAGATCTGGAGGTGCGATTGCCACGAATAGGATGCCGGGGTGTGAATGGCCAGGGTCTACAACAAGGCCGCGGCACCAATCAGACGGTGGCATCCCGTTGTTCTTGTCCATCACCTTGTCAACCAAGTCCCACTCAGCCTCGTATCGAGACGGTGTGCCGTGGGTGGACTCCGCGAATGTTGGGTAGATGCGGCTCTTGCCGTAAGTGAACTCGCCCTCGTCGCGTGACCGGCGGTCATCCTCACTCCAGCCCTCAAGCCGCTTCCGCTTCTCGTCCGCGTCAATGAACTTGTTCGAGCTAAACGTGAGCACAACTTCTTCCACGTCGAGCTTCTCACGCTTCTCGTCACGCTGGACCTTAGCCCGCTCGCTAATATCTTGCACCACCCAGGATCCATGCCCTGGCCACACCGACCATGCTATCCGCCCCTTGCGGTCAGAGATGCGAGCTTGCCACTCCGCGTAGTGAGCGCCAAACCGGATGTTCTCGTCAATCCAAATGAAGTCTACGGGATCGCCCATCTTCGCGTCTGCTATCGACGTGTAGGCGTAAATTGTGGTCCCGTTGGTTAGCCGGCAGGACTCGAATAATCGCTTCGACTTATCCTTCCAGCCCCACGCCTCAATGAATCGTTTCGGGATTGCGGGCGGAGATGGGCGTGTCTCCCATTCTCGGCCCTTGTCAGCCACTGGATCAAATGATCGCCACTCGCCACTGTCGTCGTCACGGATCATCTTGAAGAGATCGCGCTGGAACAGGAGTCGATGGAGGGTCTGGCCAATATGCTTCTCGCCAAGCCCGACACACCACGTCGTCATCCCACGCTTATGGTGGTGAGCTAGGCGGTGCGGCTCAAATATCGGTATCGGATTGCCGTCAGGGTCTTTTACAGGAATCCCGGTGGCGGCAGAAGCGAACAACATGGCCGCACAAACGCTTTTGCCACTTCGGTTGCCACCTCGAAGCAAAAGTTCAGACGCCTCAGATTTGAAGATGTCAACTTGATTTGGGGTCGGCCTGAAGATGTTCAGGGCTTCCTTCTGCAGACGCGCACGCTGGCCCGCAAGACGGATCAGCCGCTGCTGTTCCACAGGTGTGATTTTATGCGGATTGTTCATCAAGCCCGCCGTACACATTCAAACCGAGTTGTGTCGCCATCCGATCAAGTTCGGCGGCGGTGTCCTCAAGTTCCATCTGATCGATGTCGGTGTTGGCTGGGCGATGTTCGGCTGCTTTCATATGCAACCTGACAATCCCATGGTACTGATCCAAGATCAGCTTAGAACCAGGATTGTCCCGCGCGGCAACGTCAATGTGATGCTTCCACTCTCGGCAGAACCCATCGAGACCGCCGTGAAGATCCATTAACCTGTCGCAGATACTGACGACCTCGGCGTACTTGTCGCCGGCCTTCAGCATGATTTGGCTCGCCTGCACCATTAACTTCCGCTTGTCCTCATCGCTTTTATTGGACAAGACTTTCTTCTTCGCTTCCTCGTTCGCTGCCTTGTTGTCGGCTCGGATCTTGCCGCAAGTTCGACAATACTGCCGAAATGTGTCACCAGCGCGGCGATGAATCACCCGCTTGCAACCGTTACACTTTCGCTTTGCGATCGTTTCGGACATAGATCACCCAGAAGAAAGGGCTCCCAGCCGACCCGTCGTGAGGTAGGCCGACTGGGAGTGTTCACCTGACTTAGCTGTACAGGAGATTCAGGAAGACGCGACCTACCGCGTCTGCCGCTACCGTTCCCATCGCTCGACCAACGTCGTTGTCAGTCGGAGGCGAGGAGGCGTCAGCAACTTCACCAGAAGCCGCTGCGGCGATAATTGTGTCTGCCGTGAGACCACTGCCGCTGTCCGTGCCCTTGGTGGGGCCTTTTTGGACGATCCAGAACCACGAACCGGCGGGGACGCCAGCTGCGGGCAAATACTCATCGACCATCCCGGCGGGTTGATCGGTGGCCGCGGCGTAATCGTCAACCTCAAGACCGAACGAACCGGCCTCGTAGGTCACCAGAAGCGACGGCAATAGCGCGGTCGCGTCCGTGTTCTTGACCAAACGACAAGTCACCTTCATGTTGCTCGTGCGAGGCTTGACGCCTTGCTGCGACCAGTCCACGTCAGGAAACTCTTTAACCAAACCTTCGGCCCCTGTGGGGATCGAGGTCCAAGAGACACCGCGCCTCATGAGACCCATGCCTGCTCCAGCCATGACTCACTCTCTTTCTTGAAAATTGGAACACATGAAGTCGTTGGGGTTCACCCTCTACCGACCCATGCTCTTACGCTTCTAGCGCCCATGTGCCGATGATATTCTTGATGTACCAGCCATCAGAACCATCACCGACAATCTCGATCGCATCGCCAGCAACGTCAGTCGCAGCGGTGTTGATCGCATCTTTATCATCTGTGCCCGCAAAGGCGTTCCCAATGATCTTGTCCGAGGCGTTTGGTGAGATCGAGCAACCCGTTGTTGCACTCACCGTCGCCACGATAAACGTGGCCTTGAACCCGGAGATCGTGGCTGGCAACGTGAACGTCAAGTCCACGGCGCCCGCGATGAACGTCTTGCCGCTATCCGCCGCCACAAGGGTGTAGTCGGCGGTTTTGGTTTCGACGATGTCGGTCGGAGCTTCGATCAAGTCTTTGATGTCGGCGGCTGCTGACCGTGAGGCCAATGCCGCTTCTAGGCGGGGATTTGTTCCCGCACTGAACGTACCCATAACTCGTTCTCTCTTTCAGGTTGACGGAACGGCTTATGCGTACTCTTTGAGCAACGCGAAATACTTCGGCTGGTAACGGGCGTTACCGAAGAAGCCTGCCTTGAACAAAGTCGCATCCGATTTGATGTCGTAAGTCGGACCACGAACACCAAACAGCACGCTATCCCAGGAGCACAGCTCCATCTGGTGGATGTTGATGCCGTAGACTTCCGTCGCCGGAACGTCGAACTCGTACTTCACCATGACGCCGTCTTGATTGAGCGTGTCAGGGAAGCCAAGATCCCGTGCTTCGGGGTGCGGAATGATGTTGCGGAACTTGGTCTCGTGATAGTCTTGGAAACCGTTGAACTTGTTTCCGCCCATCATGTAGAGCGTCGGTCGCCCTGTTTGGCCACCGTTCTTGGTGAGCCAAGTGGTCGTTCTGCGGAGGATCTTCCCGCAGTTGTCTTCCCAGTTGGTCGTCGATCCCCAGTTCGTCGAGGTCGTGTTGACCAAAACCGGCGACATGAAGTCGTACTCGGCGTCACCTTTGCCGTCAGGCCAGTCAGTGGCGACTGCGGCGTTGGGGCTCGTGCTGAGATCGCTCGACCAGGAGCCACCCTCATTGGCAAGCGCCGTTGAGTGGCCGCCATAAGTGTCGCTCGGCTGAGCAACCAAGTCGGCAGCAACCACAGTGCCTTCACCAAGGAAGGACTGGAGACCGTGGAGGCGATTGCCGTTCCCGGTGCCGTAACCGTCGATGTACAGTTCGCCGTGGAAGTTGTCGTCGAGCGACTGCTTCAGGTTCGGGATGATCCGACCGTAGCGCTTGATGATGGCAACATTGCCCTTATTCATCAGGCGGTTCTTCTCGTCCATCTTGTCGGTGGCAACGTAGCCACGGACATCGACGGTGAGTTGACGGTACAGATCGTGCTCGTCGAACGAGTATTCACCACTCGCCCCGTGAGCCTGAACTGGCGGTTGGGAATGCTGAACATTCCAATACACTGCATCGCCGTTTTCGTTGTACGCGATTCGCCCGTGTTGAGCGAGAAGGCGCAAGAACAGTCGGCGCCGGATGGTCAAATCAGCCGCACCGCTGAAATACTTGCGTGCGGTTGTGTTGACGACTGAAAGTGCCTCTGACATAACTAAGCTCCGTGTTACAAGTTACAAACTTGAAAGGCGCCTCTTGGTTTAACTTAAGCCGTTCGCTTTTGCTTCTTCTTGAAGCATCCGCTCAAAGCTGATCTCTTCAGTTGCTGCATTCGCTGCTTCAGCAACCTTCCGGTTTGAGACTGGCTGAGGAGGTTCCGCGGATCGCCGCTTCGCTTCCTTAGCAAACTCTTCCTTGAGCCGACTCTTCTTATTTGGCTCAGGGACCGCGGCAGGAGGCGGCGTTGCGTCCGCTGCTGCCGGTTGCGGTGGATCTGGCGAAGCTGCTGGAGCCTGCCAGTTGTCCATCGCATATTGATTCATCACCTCTTCCGTTGGGTTTTCGACCCCCAGGCGACGGGCAAATTGAGCGCCCTGTTCTCGCAGCTGAGCGAATCGTTGCCCTGATTCGGTCAATTGCGGATTCCCCTGGGCGTCTTGCACCATTTCCCCGTCTTCGTGGGCGTATAGGTGTTTGACGTTGTCAACGAGAAACGCCTGCACAGTGTTCTCGGCATGGGCATAAGCATCTCGCTGCTGCATGTACCCGCCGACGTTCTTATTGATTCGCTCGTCCAAGTCGCCCAATCGCCCCTCGATCGCTTTCTCTACGATCTGAGATACGAGGTCTGGGAAATCGTTGACGATTCGCTGGCTCTGCTGGGCTTCCCACTGCTTCGCCGCGGTGTATTTGCGGGCGATGTCCTGGTTAATGAACTTAGGCGCCGACTCTGACAGCTCGAAGGTGTTTGAGGATGGGTTGTACTCAACGTACTGGCCCCATTGCTCGTCGAACTCAGGCCGATTGCCCCACTCGGGGAGGATTGGTTCTGGTTCCTTGGCCGCCTCAGCCTTGGCCGCGTCTTCACGCTGCTTCTGCCACTCGATGAAGTCTGGATTCGCCTTTAGTGCCCCGTATTCCTCGCGCTCGACTTCGTACCCTTGAGCAAGTTGCTGCTGGTACGAGGCGTGAGTTTCCAGTTGCCGCACCCAATCCTGATCCGTCTCGATGCCTTCAGTGTTGAAACCACGCTCGCGAGCTTCGTCGAGAATCGGGGTGCCAGGTTCAGGGGGCGCCGGCGGAGTTACGGGTTCGCTTGTTGCAGCCGCCCCGTCATTGGTAGGCGGATCGACGGGCGCAGGAGCACCCTCCGCCTCTTGAGCAGCTTGCTTAAACAGGTCTGATGGGAGTTGATCGTCCATTTTTACCTCGGGTTGCACATTGGATACGCGGAGGTTGACCTGAAAAAGAAAGTGCTTCAAGTAAACGTCAAGCTCTTGCGTTGATGTTCCAGAACATAATAGAATGCTCGCGGATAAGACGGATCTGTCAGATGAAGGGGAGAATATGTCTAAGCTGTTGAACGAGTCGCCGTTCCTCCTTAGTGAGCATGGAACGCTCAAATACGACACGCTGTCCAAGTGGTCGGCCACAGGACTTCGCTCAGGGATCAATAAGAAGGGGCCAGTGGTGAAGCTGGAGACGTGCCGGCTACCTACTGGGAAAGCCACAAGCCTCGCCGCGATCCGGCGGTTCGAGGAGGCGCTCAATCTAGAGGGCTGCTAAAAAAGGGCTTGCAAATTACTTTCGGCACTGATATGAATACTTGCTACGAGTTTTCGGTATCAGTTTGACCCCTAGAGAGAGCAGAGTCATGAGCGGAGTGAAAAAGGGCAAGTCAGGCCCCACATCTGGCAAAGCCGTCCAGAACGTCAAGGGCGGAGACAAGATCGGTCAGAAATCGACCAAGAAGTAAGAACGCCCACAGGGGGAATCGCCATTCCCCCGCGGGCTGACCGCGTTCCCCTTGAGCTAGGAAGGGTACTAATGGCTACTGCAAATCTACGGAAGTGCCAAGGAAAGTGCAACCGCTTCTATCCACCAACTGAAGAATACTTCGCCTCAGAAGATTCTCCTCTATGCCGCACTTGCACAGTTGGCTGGAAATCTACAACGGAAACCCCGTTCGGCCAGCTACACCGGACATCAGACCCGCCCCGCTGTAATCGCCGCAAAACGCTAGAGGCCCTGCCGCCCCCAGACCTGGAACGCGGCCCCAGGATCTTCCAGTACATGCGGGTTTCAACCAACAAGCAGGTTGAATCTGGACTAGGGCTCGACGCTCAGCAGGCCGCCATCACCCCGTTCGCGCAGAAGATCAGCGTGGACCACAACGTCAAAGATGGTGAGCGATTCGTTGAGGAAGGCGTCTCCGCTGCGAAGGTGCCGTTCATTAACCGCCCCCGAGGCCGAGTGCTCAACTCGATGCTCAAAGAGGGCGACCATGTTGTCTTCGCTGTCCACGACAGAGCATTCCGCGACCTCAACGACTTCACGACCACCAAGGCCCTCTGGGATAGCCGCGGCATCAAGATGCACTTCGCTAACCTGAATATCGATGGCGCCTCGCCGGTTGGTGAGATGGTGCTGAGTATCATGATGGTCGTCGCCCAGTGGGAGAGTAAGTGCATTGCCGAGCGAACTACCGCTGCCAGGGAAACCGCCAGGGCGGGTGGATGGTGGGTAGGCAAACCGCCGCTGGGTTTCAAGGCTGTTCGCGACCAAGCCAGCCGGAAGAGACGACTAAGGCTCGATCACTACCTCGCTCCGTGGATGCGACTGGCTGGTTTCTACCGCCGGCACGGAATGGGCTGGCCTGGGATCTCTGACGCTTTCGAGGTACTTCACGCTCGGCGCGAGAACAGGGCGCCGATCCGCCGCGAACACCACACGGGTCGCGGCAGGTACTTTACCCCCAAGCGATGTGAGGCACTGTACAGGAACCTAATGAAGCACCACTACAAGACTGAGGAGCCTGTAAAGGGGAAAATGACATGTCAGGGGCGTGAGCTAACAATTCGTTACACTTCCGCCTTTATTACAAACAACACGATCGCCAATAAGCGTCCAATCAAGTAAGGAGTTCCGATGGCTAGTTTCAATCGAGTTATTCTTGTCGGCAACGTCACCCGAGACATAGAGCTGAAGTACACCCAAGGCGGGACTGCGGTCACCAACCTGGGCTTGGCCGTCAACGACCGGAAGAAGGACAGCAATGGGCAGTGGGTTGAGGAGACCACGTTCGTTGACGTGACGCTCTGGGGCCGCACAGCAGAAGTGGCTGGAGAGTATTTGCAGAAGGGATCCAGCTGCCTCGTCGAAGGTCGGCTCAAGCTCGACAAGTGGGAGAAGGATGGGCAGAAGCACCAGAAGCTCTGTGTCATCGGAGAGCGGATGCAGATGCTCGACAAGAAGGGCGGAGGCAACGGTGGTAGGGGGAACTCCCAGTATTCCCAGCCCGTCGCCCAGGGAAACAACCAAGGCAACCAGCAACCCCAATTCGACTCGAACCCATTTTAAGGACTAGACCATGGCCATGTGGCTAACAAAGAAAGAACGGCGAATCTTCAATGACAAGGGCACTCACATTCTCGACTGCCCCGATAAGGGGTTTGCTGACAAGATTGTCGCGGCCCACAACGCGGAGGAGGAGATCCACGCGAAGGAGTGCGCGTGCCTGCTCAATATGAATGAACGGATCAAGGTTGATCTGGGGCCGCCAGATCCGATCGCCTACACCGTCACCAACAGCACGAGGAATACGGCAGTGCTTGAAGGTGGGTGCCAGTCGCAACCTACTGAGAAGGCTGATGTGCCGGGCCCCAACCGCCGGCCACCTAAGAAGAAAGCCACCCGAAAGAAGAGAGGAAAAAAGCAATGACCGGCACACCCGTTGAATCTGAGGCAACACGAATGGAACAGGAGGCGCTCGATGCTATCGCTGAGGCGACCATGCTGCGCGAGCGACTGCGGATTGTGAAGAAGCTGGTTGAAGATTCGGAAGAATGCCCCATCTGCACCGCTATCTGCCTTATCCTCCTCGGGGACGATCCAACATAACGGGACAGCACGATGCTCCTCCTCCTATTCGCGATAATCCCTCACGACCTGATCGCTGAGGATCACTTTGACCGGATAGAGTTGAATCACCTGCACGAGACAGAGCGAGCAATCATCGTCCTTGACCAATACATCTTCTGGCACGATGGCCATGTGCAGGCATGGTTCATCGTGCTGCCCAAACGGAAGCAGCTCCCTGACCTGGACGAGGAGGAGCAGGTCGAGTGGCGAGCGGCGGAGGCTAAGTTCAAGGAGGCGTGGATCGAGAAGAGGAAGCAGGAGTTTGTGCGGAAGTGGAAGGGCATCCGGCCACTCAAGCAAATCTTATTCAACTGGCACCCGCCAAAACCACCTGCCTACAACCCGCCCTTCCGCGGCAAGCTACCTGATCGCGCGAGGGGTAAATGGCAGCTCGTGTTCCATAAGGACGGTATCCTACGGAGGATCACAGCGGACGCCTTCATGGAGACATGGACGATCGGGGTGGACCCAGAGGTGATGGACAGAGAGAAGTTCAAGATCAGTGAGCGGCGGGGGCTGACTGGTGAACCTAGATAGGACTCAGCCATGATTGTCGCCGTACTCGAGCAAGGCCCCTGGGATGGACTGAAGATCGAGTTCCCAGACGCCGATTGCATGCCGGCGGTTGTGACTTTCGGGATGGCTGGCGAGGCTGCGTATGTGACCTACGAGTATGCGTGGGCTGGAGAGGAGGGGCTGGATGTGGAGGGCGATGAATGGAAGGGCAGAACTGAAGTCACGGACAGATACCTTTACCAGGGTGTAATCGAGGTCAATAAGTATGCATAACAGACTGAAGGATGTTACCGGCAAGAGATTTGGCAAGCTCGTTGCCGTCAAGTTTACCAGCGGAACAGCCGCCTCTCGCGGGTATTGGCTATGTAAATGTGATTGCGGCACTCAGAAGAAGATAACGGGCGGAAACCTGCGGTCAGGCAGGGTAAAGTCGTGTGGCTGCCTGAATTCAGAGGTTTCTTCTCTGAGATACCAGACAGTGAATTTAAGCCACGGCAAGACAGGGACGCCGGAATTTTCAGTGTGGCTCATGATGAAGAGTCGTTGCTCTAACGCCAATAATCACGCATACCACCACTACGGCGGTCGCGGAATCACTGTCTGCGACCGCTGGGCTAAATTTGAGGCGTTTCTCGACGACATGGGGCCAAGGCCAACGCCAGCTCATTCGATCGACCGCATTAACAATGACGGCAGCTATGAACCGGGAAACTGCAGATGGGCTACGAGAAAGGAGCAGGCGAATAATCGCCGTACAAACCGGACGCTTTCGATGTTCGGCACTTCACTCACCGTCTCCGAGTGGATTGACACGGGGATTTGCGGGACAGGGAAAAACACGCTCCGGTCACGACTGGCGGGTGGATGGGCACCGCAATTAGCACTACTGAAACCAGTGGCAAAGGAGCAACTATGAGCGGATTGAATGAGTATGACGCGGACGTGAACGAGAAACTGGATGTCATCGTGAAGCTGATCGAGTCGTTCGTGATTGCAGGTTCATTCGATGATCTCAACACTTGGCTCCAGGCATTCAGAGTGGATGACATGGCCCCAGACGTGCTTATCGGCGCCCTCACAACCACGCTCCCAGTCAAGGCTGAACTCCCATTCAGGAAGCGGTTCTATCACAATGTCGTTAACTCGTTCGAGCAACGCGGCGTGCCAGTCGAAATAGTGGAGGAATTGAAATGATATTGAACATCGTGCGAGGCGATGGCAAACAAGACACCCGCGTGCGGGACACCTGGGGGCGGTCTTGGTATTTGGAGGACATCCACCCCGCCGAGGTGCGGGAGATCGGAAGTAAGCTCAAGGTGTGGGAACTTAGGTCGTATACCGATGTCGAGTGCAACGCTTGGCAAGTGGACGACGCCATCTGGCAAGTCGAATGCGTTATCACGATGGGCGACGGGCAGATCGCTACTGCCCGTGGTCAGATTGAAGAAGCTGGCTGCGGAGAGACCTTAAGCGATCGCGAGGTTGCCGTCATGGACATCAACCGCCGAGAGCTCCTGGCCGAACTCGCCAGAGAGATCGACGACCCCTGGAATGCGGTTGGTGCTCGCGACATGAGCGAGTGGAATCCGTATTTCAAGCTACCTGCCCCAGACCTTCAAGAGGTGCCGAAATGAACATCGACCTGGAAGTAGCCCTAGTCGAACGCTTCCCGCAGATCTTCCGCGACTACAATGCCCCGCCAGCAGAGTCATGCATGGCGTTCGGGTTCGAGTGCGACGATGGCTGGTACGAACTACTCGGCCAGACGTGCGAGAAGATTATGGCCACTGACCCACCAGAGAAATTCAGGGCTGCGGCGGTTAAGGAGAAGCTTGGCGGGCTCCGGTTCTATGTCTCTGGCTCAACCGATGAGATCGACACTATAATCACGGCCGCCGAGAACACCTCATTCAAGGTCTGCGAATTATGCGGCGACCTCGCCCATGAGGCTGGACACAAGACCATTTGCGCTAGTTGCAGGGGATGACATGAACCCAGACACCCCCATCCCCGAGCCGTTCGACTTCGACGAGTTCCTGCTGGAAATGCGGCTCGTCCAGGCGGCGTTCGATGAGCAGACCCGCGCAGAGAACTTGAAACAACTCGCAACGCTTGAGAAGGCCGGTCGCATCGTCTACCCAGGAACCATCAAATGAAACTACACTTCCATTCCGCCGTTTCCGCCTTCGCTAAGAACACCGTGGGCACAAACATCCGCGGGCACAATGTTCAGGCCGTCGAGTTTGCCATGCTCAACGCCGGCCACGAGGACTCGCTCTATTGCCTCACCGCGTTCCTGGGGGATGAACTGGAGGCTGGCGATGCCGATGAGATTGTCGTGTTCGGGGACGGCCAGATGGTGGCGAACTACACAACTCGCGATCCGCAGAAACTGATGAGACGACTACTGGGGCTGGAGCAAATGCCTGGAGACGACTGGGTGCTGCATAACGACTGCATAGGAGAATACGATGACTGACACTATCACCGACACGCATATCCGCTGGCTCATCCGCCGCGACCTCGACGAAGTCATGCCCATCGACAAGATGTCCTACCCCGTCGCCTGGACGCTAAGTGAATTCCACGAGCAACTGCGGAAGCGAGCTTGCATCGCCCTGGTTGCTGAGCGAGGGGATAAGGTCGCAGGGTTCGTCATCTACGAACTCCACAGCAAGAACATGACCATCATCTCGCTCGGCGTCCACCCAATCCACCGGAGAACAGGGGTAGCCACAGCCATCATCGACAAGCTAAAATCGAAGCTGGACGAGAAGCGGCGGAAGACACTGGTCAGTCTACTCAACGAGCGGAACCTCGATGGCCAGCTGTTCCTGAAGGAGAAGGGGTTCGAGGCAGTCAAGGTCCATCCTCGGGAGTACGAGGACGGCAGCGCCGCTTACGAATTCAGATATGAGGTGAGTGATGGATAGGAGACAGATGATCGCGGCAGTGCTGGCGAGTCCGCTAGTGGGGCTACTGGAGGAGGATGCCGTTCAGGGTAGCTTCCAGTCTCGCAACCTTGCAGCCGGGCAGTGGCCGATGAAGAACGGCGAGAGCTTCACGGACGGCAATGGCTGGGCATGGGTGTACAACACAGCCTTCGACATCAGCCTCAATAAGCAGCGACACGGTATAGTCTGTGTCGAGCATCAGATTGCCGATTATTGGACACAGGATGAGCCGGCATCGCGAGTTGAGGTAGCGTCACATGGCTGGTGGATATCCGATTTTCAGTTGAGACATGGAGCAAGTGACACATAGGAAACCTCGTGCGACGAGGACTTCGCGGCGGCCCCTGGGAGACTAGGGGCCGCTTTTTAGGCTTCCCGAAATCTGCTTCGGGAACATCACGCAACCACTGGATTCTAGGGAGACTGACATGGGTATGGCGGAAACACCTGCGCAGAAACTGAAGCAGGAATGTGAACAGACTATCGCGGCGATTGAGGCCCACTGGAGATTTGAGGAAGTTCAAAGGCTTGCCGCTGACGGATGGCAAAACACCTCGACGCCAAACTGGGTTGGCCGCTACCGACCTAAGCCCAAACCGCACGAATGCTCCTGCCCCCTACACAACCCCCAACCAAAGGCAACTACCATGGACAACACAAAGGCACTAACAGCCTGCGAACTCAAGCAAATCATCCCACTACTAGATGCACTCAGTGGCATCGACTGTGACGACCTCGAAATAACCGCACCAGTTGAAATTAGGCGGGAGGGAAAGCAAGTCGCAATCCTCAGACCCCTCGATGCCGACTTCCCGCTCTGGTGCATCGACCAGGAGCTGATCGGATGAAACCGCAAACCACCGCAATAGAGCGAATGCGAGCTCTGGATGTCGAGGGAGGGAAACTCGCGGAGGAGGTGTACGACGAAAAGGAAGCGATCAGAAAGGCGCTCCCGGTTGGGGCTGGCGAGAAGGCCCGTGTCGCCAAACTCAGCGGCGGCCAGGTTGTTGTCGTCATCTTCTCGCACCCCTACAACGTAGTCGTAGTCACTGAACTAGAGGAGTTCCCAGAATGACAATCCACTTCTTCGGAGACTCCAACGTCTTCGGCAAAAACTCAACCCCAGCCAGCTGGTATCTCCAGTCCAGCCACCCAGACTCGGTCGAAACACACGCCACACAGAATCACGCCGAGAACGGCGCTAAACTGCCGGCGATCCAGGCACAGATCCAGGCCGCCACATTCGCAGCTGGAGATCAAGCTGTTATCGGAGGCGGGGTTAATGATCTCGCACTCGGGAAGACCCCCGCGGAAGTAGACGCGAGGATGTCCAGGGCAATCGCCTCGCTCCCGGTTGGTATCGACTTCGTCATCCTGCCCGTGTTCCCGTGCATTACCTACGCCAGCGATATCCTAGCGACAAACGCACTCCTGGCTGCACATCACGAATTCCTCAATGTGACTTACGACGATCTGAGGAATCCAGACCACAGCCTGAGCACCTTCTACGGCCAGCCTGACGGCCTGCATCTCACGCCGGCAGGGCAACGGAGTGTGGCAATCGAGGCAATGGCGGCACTTGGCCACCTCCACCACTACGCCGACTGGACGCACAGCAGACCCGGAAGACTCCACATTGGCAACCCCGGCGATTGGCTCGAGAAGCGATGGGAGGTGTGGCCGAAACCAATTGCCATCACAAGCGACGGCGCACACCAGTCAGGCTACACCGGCGCCCTGGCTTGCGTACCGACACAATCTGACTTCACGCTCCAGGCCGAAATCAGCCTACCCAGGGACAATCCCCAATCCTTCTTCTCGTTCGTCACCGAGGCCACACACGAAGAATGGATCCAGTCTGGGTTTAACTTCATGAATGGGAAGTCATTCCGAATTGCACACTGGAAGTCAGGCGTACACACTAACGACCTGGCAACACCTGAAACAGACTACGCATTTGACGTAGCCGCCATCTATCACGGGCTCGTTCGGTTCCCTCTAACGCTCACCCACTACCAAGGCGTGGTCCACCTGTTCGTCAACGGCGAAAAACTGCACATGTCCGCTACCGTCCCCCTGGGGCTGCCCGGCGACCGTGCCGGGTTCTGGATGAGAGACTGCTACCTGCACAAGCTCTCGATCGAGGATGCGGTGCTGAAACCTACTAACGCCTGAAGGAGACACCCCATGGAAGTTGAAATCTCGCTCAATGACGACACCCGCATCTGTGATGAATGCGGAGAACACGTCCAGGTGCTCGTCACGCTCGGGGATGACTTTGAACTGGAACTCGAAATCTGCGGACTCTGCCTCGCAAAAGCACTCGGAATGGCCGTCGAAGCAGGTTTCGCAGCCAGTCGTACTCCTAGGGCGCAGGATCGATAATCGGCCCCCTCGATTACTGGAAATCTGAAAACCCCCCTCCGGCCAAAATACCCCCAAATCAGCACTTCTGGACACGATATGGACGGAAAAGACAACCATTCACGCTTCCTTAAGCACCTCTCCAGCTCCCATAAAGCCGTCTACACCATCGCAAACTGGCTCCTCTCCCGCGGATATTGCGTACAAATACCACCCTCCACCACCGCCCCAACACACAAACAATGGGCGAAACACGCAGATAATGGCGATATCTACGCAAACGGAGACCGGATCGAAGTCAAACAACTCTCCGCCGAGTTCACTAACCAACACGACTGGCCCTTCAAAAATAAGTTCATCGTCTGCGCAAAACACGCCTGGAATGCCGCAATTCCCAAGCCTAGAGCCTTTTTCTACCTCAATAAGCACGCCACACACCTCGCCATCGCATACGGCCATCACCACACCCAATGGAACACCGAGACACGCACCGACGCACGGTACAATAACGTCTCCCAGCAGTTCCTCTTCTCTCCGATCCATCTGATCGACTGGCGAATGCTCACCACCCCCTGAGAGGCCCCCAGAGCCGTTTTAACGCGAAAAAAATAATCAGGGCTCAGATATCGAATATCAGCAAAACGGGGCACACGGGCGACCAGGGGCATGCACAGGGCCAAGTCTACGGCCATGACACTACCCTAGAGCAAAACTGCGAAAAATTTACGGGGTTGTAGATACAATTGGCCAGGCGGGCCGATGGTCGCCCCTCCCCCCATTTTGCCAATCGGCGCAAGCTGTTGGCATCAAACAAGTTAGGCGCTGCCTATTTCTTGAGCGTTTCGATTTGGCCTCTAAAATCCTGTCTTTCCTACCATATTCGCTACGCTCGTCATCGTTGCTCAACGCCGGCCTCTACTGTCTACAGGCGGGAGGCCTCGAGCTCAGTGTTCAAGTGTTCAGTAGTGAACGGCCGTACACCAGGTCCAGGTGGTTGGTAGGGGTGGATTCGGCGTGTTCTCGATTTTACTCGGAATCGGCCGGAACTTTTGGGCGGCGCCGTGGTTTGTTGGACTGTACAGCAACAAACCTCCGGAGACCGGCACGATGAACCACAAGCGACTACAGGCTGCAATCGCATGTTGCGAACCAACCAAGTTAGACAGTCTGCACCGCAGTCCCGGCGTGACAACCGATATACTCCTGTGCGAATTGCAACGAGTCCACCAAATACTATCGGGTGAGCCATACTACGATTACGACGCCCAAGAATGGATCGAAGCTTCCAACTAACCATCAACTAAGGAAACGAACAATGAGTAACTATGAGGTAATCGTCGGCAACATCGGCACGGTCTTCTCCGGCTGTTCGCCAGTCTACGCCCACAAGATGTTTGCGGAGTATCGTGAGCTAAGCCTACTGTGCATCGGTCGCGCTGCGGGTGAGTCGGTGACACTAATACGCGACGGCGCCATTGATTTAGAGCACTACTGTGATACCGAATAACCAAACTCTGAGTTTTCCTTCCCCTTTTGTTGGAGCTACGTTATGTCAACGACACTACTTCCGGCCTATGGACGTGATTTCAAGACGGTTAAAGCAGCCCGCGCTAGTTGGGCAAGCGGTCAAGATTGGATCATTGCGGACCTATTTCACCCCTACGACGGGAAACCCTGCAATCGGCAAGAAATGGGGGACGACGTGATGCTACGATTTTGCGCCAAGACTAAGATCACCACACCTAAGTAGGGTAGGTGCTTGGCTGCAATCGCCCCGCACATTGCGGGGCGATTGGGGTTTCGTTCTTACCCTCAGAATGGAGAGCAGTATGAAAACTCGAAAGCGTAGGCCGGTGCTCGGAGGATTTGGCAAAGCGGTTGAAGGCGCCGTTTCTCTCAATTTCGGCAGTAGTAGCGGCGTCAATTGTGATCGGTCGGCTTGCGGGCATCACAAACGCTCGACAATTCCGGGCGCCTCGCGGCAATGTTACGCAACATCGACGCAGGCGCAAATCGATAGGCGCCAATTGCAAGCCAAGCTTTCTCGGCACAGCCACACTAATCCGGCGACGCTAGTTAATCGGGCGCTGGTTGAGATGCAAAGCAAGGACTCGATTCCGTGGCTGCGCATCAGTAGTTTTGGATCGGTTCCAATGCCGAGCGTGGCGCGGCAGAATAGGCTGTTCCTGACTGCTTTGCGGGGGCTGTTTCGGTGGACAACCGATTTGGGAATCCCTACCCATTTTCCAGTCGAGGGGTTCGCGAAGGCTAGATTCTACCGCGCCTTGGTTGGCGATCTGGTAACGGTGCGGGAGTCCTGCGCTAGTGCTCGGCGGTTTGTCCGGGCTAGTGGCGCCGTTAGTGTCGTTGCTGGGAGTCCAGGGACTAAACTGCGCGAGCGGATAGCGGCCGCGCGGGAGTTGGCGCGTCGTCGTCGTAAAGCAACCGGCCGCAAAACGGTTATCTGCCCTGCTATTGCGAATACGTTTGCGTCCAAGCATAAGCCGAGCCGAGCGAACCCGCGAGCCAAATGTGGCAATTGCACGGCTTGCGCGGCTGTTTTGGTTGACGTAGTCTATCCGTTTCATAAGTAGGTCGGCAGGGTCGGCAGGGTCGGCGGGTCGGCGGGTCGGCGGCTCGGCAGGGTCGGCGGATCGGCAGGGTCGGCGGATCGGAGCAGGATCGGAGCAGGGTCGGCAGGATCGGAGCAGGATCGGAGCAGGATCGGAGCAGGGTCGGCAGGATCGGCGGCTCGGCAGGATCGGAGCAGGTCGGAGCAGGTCGGCAGGTCGGAGCAGGTCGGCAGGTCGGAGCAGGTCGGAGTAGGGCGGAGTAGGAACTATAGCAGCGGGATGGGGTTGAATTGTGGGGCAAATCACTAATCACATTGGAGTAGTTATGTTTTATTTGCAGACGCGGTGCCTGTCCACTTACCTATTCTCGCGAGATGACGATTCGACCGAGTTTGGCTCGGCGCTGGAGGCGCTGGAGGCGCGAGACAGGCTGCGCGGCGAGTACCAGCAGCGTAACGACGGCCTCCAGCAAGCGGTGCGGGTTGTCGATGAAGACGGCGCGGTGATCGAGTACCAGCAGCGAGACGTATAGCGGTTGGGGCATTTCTTCACTATTTTCGGAGGGTTTGAGCATGGGCGAGTATACAACGAAGGGTTCTGTCCGCTCTGACTGCGGCCATCGGCACCGATCCCTTGAGACTGCCGTGGCATGTTTGAGTCGCGACCGTCGCGCCTGCCAGAAGGTAGGCGGCTATTCTGACCGCTGGATTACGCGGCTTGACGGCTGCGAGTTAACGGAAATTGAGATTTACACTATCGAGCATATCTTCGACCAAAGCGGAGGCTCCTATCGCTGATTGGAGAGGTGAGTCATGCGTTACAAGGTCTACTACCCTTTTTTGGAGCTAGTTATGTCAATCGCTACTGCTGCCACAATCGACGCAATCGAACTCAAGCGCTGCCTCCGCGCAGTGCTGTTTGCGTCAGACACTAAATCAAGCCGGTTTGCCCTTGGGGGCGCCTATTTTGCCAATGGGCAGGTCACTTGTACCGATGGGCGGCGAGCATCGCGTACCAAGTGCTCGCTGGTGCCAGATGACGATCCGTTTCTGGCGGACGTTATTTTAGATCGGGCTGGGCTGAAGAAGTTGGCGGGCGCGTTGACTGCCAAGTCTGGCGCCGTTGAATACGAGATCACAGCAACTTCCGCCGTTTTCCGATTCTCGAAACTGATTAAGAAAGAGCCAACCGCAATCGAGATCACAATCGAGCGTGTCCAGGGCCGTTTTCCAGCTTGTGATGACTACCTGCCTGATGCGCCTGAGGGTACTGGGACGATATCGGGACGCGCGGAAGATCTTGTCCGCTGGATCGACGCCGCAACCGAAGGAACCGTCTACCATATCGAGCCAGACGGGACAATTCGGCCACGATACGAGCCGCGTGGTCGCGTATCCTACGACCTACAAGTGGAAGGCGCTAAGGTAGCCATGAACCCTGACTTGTTGCGAGACTGGCTTGCTACGTTGCACGACGATGCGCATGTGAAGATCTGGACGAATGGAGACAAACCTTGCTATGGGCAAGCGCAAGGCGTGACGTTCTGCTTCATGCCCTGCTACGCATAGTAGCGGCTCAGGCGTGCGCCGTGGCTCCGGTCACGGCGTTAGCTTGGTTTTCTACTCTATCTTTGGAGGGTTTGAGCATGTCTGACACTATCACTAGGCACAGTTTATGCCGGGGCGTTTGCTTTACTAGCGGCGTGGCTGCGTATCGGGAGGAGCACAATTGCCACTGGCTGATCGATATCGTGGCAACTCGGCAGGGTTCAAGGGGCGTTCGCGCTGGGGATATGCGGTTCCAGTCCTTGCAGATCTGGCGCCTTCGCCCGATCCAGCCCAGCGATAAGCCGGTGGACTTCGACGGGCAACCGGCGCCGGATGCCACTGCGGTGGTCGAAGCAGGCGCGGACATCGACAACGACGGCGAGATGATCGACGTGCAGGATCGGCAGTTTGTGGGGTTCACTGATTGGGACTTTGAGCAGGGTTGGCCGAAGTTCTATGTGGCGCCCACGATGGTTGGTGACGAGAAAGTGCGGCTGATCTTTCTGCCGAGTGAGTATTGATAGGCCACAGACTACCGCGCCCGAGGTGGGCGCGGACTTGTGCGGCTTATTCCCTACCTTTTTTGGAGACTGATTAGATGACGACCACGCTAGGAGAATGCGAGTGCTGTGGGGCGAAGACCCTACTGCTTAACGGCATGTGTGGCGACTGCCATAAAAACCAGGAGCAGAAAGCTGAGGGGGCGCCCAAGAGCTGGGGCGGCGCCTTGCTCCGCATTGCCCAAGGAGGTGACTCGTGAGATACAAGGTCTATTACCGTGGCCGGTTCAGGCGCACGGTCGAAGCAGCGTCGGCGGTTGCAGCAGGCAATTATTGCGTGTTGCGTTTCAAGTGGGATTCCAGCAAGGTGGAGGTGGAGCGTGCAAGATGACAAGGCGAATGTGGACTATACCGGCTGTCAGTTGGCTCTCTGGGTCTGCTTTGGGCTGGGCTGGATCGTTTGCGACAGCATTTTCGCTTGGTTACTATCCTAATTGGAGGTGAGTTATGGATTTTTCTATTGGTGATCGTGTGATTTTCGGGCGCCCGAGTGGTGAGCAAACCATCGGGCGGGTGACAAAAGTCAACCCAAAGACCGTCAAGGTAGCGATTGAGACGGCGCGGGGGTCCAGGTCGTCGGCGGGCGCGGTCTGGAAGGTCCACAAGACCTGTGCGCGGTTGGTGGATGAGAGCGGCATCGAAGCGCCACCTCGGCGGAAGACGGTGGTGGAGGTGATGGAAGCGGTGTGTGAGGAGTGCGGCGTGTACGAGTCGGCGGCGCTGGCTCGCAAACTGGAAGCGGAACTAATCAAGGAGCGTCTGCTGTGAGTAAAATTCAAGACGGCACCACATACCACAACGACACGCCTTTGAATGTTATCAGGGTGTTGGAGAAATCACGCACGAGCAAGCGAGGTATGCGGCTCAAGTTGTTCTACGGCGAACAGGAAACTGGTGCAGCATGGGGCGATGTAGAGCGGTGTTACATTGGACGATCCACTGGCAGGATCAAGATTCCGCTAGTCATCTACCGATCCAACTCAATGGGCGGCAGTGGCGTGTTGGATCATTGCATCGTGCGAATTGAGTCCAGCACTGGCGGCGTTGTGCATTGGTCACATGATAAATTCCATATTCCAAACGAGGTCCAGCTTAATGTCCTTGGATAGAATCGAACTGTGATCGAGGCGCTGGAAGCGGAACTAATCAACTAATCAAGGAGCGACTGTTATGAAAATTCAACTCAAAAACGTCAAGCATGCCGATTTCGCCAGTCAGGAAACGCACTGCTACTCTGCCTCAGTCTGGGTCGATGGCAAGCGGATCGGCACAGTCGAGAACGATGGCAGGGGCGGCCCTGACCTGTTCGCGGGTGATCAGGCGGCCTGGAAGCTGGCTGACGACTACTGTCGCACCAAGGGCGAGTGGCACAACCTGGAGGGGGAGTGCTGCGACTTGGTTAATCGCTGGCTGATGGCGCGGGATCTGAAGCGGATGCTGCGGCGGAAGATTCTCTTCGCCAAGGAGGGTGGGATCTTCGAGATTGGGACCAAGCCGACTGCGGAGGCGCTGGAGCGGTTCAAGACTCGGCGTGAAGGCGTGGTTCCGCTCAATGAGATGGAGTTCGAGGCCGCGCTCGACTTGTTCGCGAAGATGGCACAGTGACACTCTACCGGCGCCCAGGAGGTGGGCGCTGGGCTTGTGTTCCTGTTTCAACCTGGAGGTGATGTGAGATGACGATTAACGAAGACTGGAAAGCGCCGGAGAATGCCAAGCGAGAGAAGCGGCGGGCAGGCGTGGCAGAATTGACGCCTGAGCAACGGGAAGCGGTTGCGGGTGCTATCGAGGCAATGAGCAAGGTGGCAGATTGCATCGCTGAATGTCACGACGTGTGGCTGAGTGATGTGCAGGCGCTGGCCTTGGCCACGAGCAAGCTGAACCGGCAATTCAACCTTTTAGAGGAGGTGGAGTGATGCAAAACTTCGTAATCGAGTCGTGCGATCCAGACGAGCGGCAGATATTCGTCGATGTGTTCGCGGCGAAAGATGAGCCACGGGCAATTGCTGAATGGGAGTTGCAGCGGGGTAGCTATGCGGTGTTGTGCAATTGCCTGCTCCTGCCTGACTACCTCGATGCGGTGGAAGCCGAACTGATTCAGTTGGCGAAGATCCCTGCAGAGTGCGCCACGCTGGGTTGGGATGTGCAGTTGGGGGATGAATCATGCGGATAGTACAAACGCGGCGTGGGCATCGCGGCGGTCGCTGGGTCATCCTACGGCCATTCAAGGGCACTGGGTGGATGGGGCCTTATCAGACCAAGGCTGAGGCGGTGGAGGACGCTAGGGGGCTTGTGAGGACGTTTAAACGGCAATTTGGCATTAAGCTGGAGGTGGAGTGATGGGTATTGCGAAGGCGAGAATTAACAATAGCTTAACTGGGTGGCACGTCGTCGCCCTCAACGATGAGGCAAATCCCATTATCGCAAGGCTATACGGGCATGATTCCTACGAGGAACACATGCAAGACAGACCCAGCGACCGCGCATACATGAAAGGCGAGCCTGTCGAGACGTTCACCGCTCACGTTATCCGCATCGCGGGAGGCATGGGCATCAGGTGTAGCAAGTGTGGGAGCAAGGCAAACCCCACACTGCAATTGTGGATGGACAACCCCACCCCACCACGGCAAGTCAAAATCAGCGTTGATCTAAAATGGTCATGCTGGGCAGCATACGAAACGCACTGGCTCGACCGAGTGGAGCAGGAAGACATCGACAAGATGCGAGTAGCATTTGAGGGCACTGGCCCAGTGTGTGAAGTTCAAACTTCTGCCGCGAAGGAGGGAACATTTGGAAACGTAGTCATCAGCAAGGGGCGGGCGAGTGGCTGGTTTGCTCAAGAGTGGGACGAGCCGCACGAGATCGCTGAGACGCTTGGGCAATACGACGAGCACGGCAATTGGGATACAGGCGATTGGGAACCACCCGCTGGCATGTCCCAGCAGAAGATCAACGATGACTGCCTAGCGGCATTGATCGAGTCCCTGCCAGGGTCGATGTATGCCGGGGCAGTCGGCATTGATTGGGACTTCGATCTGCGAGCCAGGAAGTTCGCTAACATGCTCAGGCGAGTGGATGCCGAAGAAGACAACTTCCTTGCCGCGAGTAAACGAGAGTGGCTGGCTCTCAAACAAATCTACGCAAGTGATATCCCTTTTTTCTGGAGGTGGAGTGATGGCGGATGAACGTGAAGAACTGCAAGCGGTGGCGGATCGCATCGTCACAATGCTGATCGAAGCGGTCGAGGAGGGTGAGATCCCCTACTATGTCGCGGTGGAGCGGCTTGACAGTGCCCAGGACGAGTTAATCGAGGGCATCAACGACTACACAGATGATTACGATGATGAATTGGAGGTGGAGTGATGGGTTTCTTCTCATGGAAAACGGCCGACACTGGTGAGTCAATCGCGAATTCGCATTCGAGCAGGTTTGAGCAGCGGGCGGTCTTCCTGCTTCAGCCCGATGGCGAGCCTCCGGTTGAGGAATCGTGGTACGCTGGGTATGGGATGTTTGGCGAGGTTGACGCCTACGAATGGTTGGCCGAGCGGAATGGCGGGGGTGATCGCGGCGACGGGGTCGAGATGGGTTGCGGGGACGATCCGGTTGCGGTGCCGCTCAAGTTCAGCTTCGACCCGAAAGCGGTGTACGAGGACTTGCCTGCGTCAGAGTCGTGCGAGTTCCAGGGGTACTTCTATCCTGAATTGGAGGTGGAGTGATGGGTGATGTCAGCCTTGGCACATGCCCGCAGTGCGGGAAAGTGTGTGCAGTCTCTTACGGAGGGGGCAGGTTCGTGAAACCATGCTGCAATGTCCGGTTGCCATCGGCGCAATACTCGCCAGACCCACCAGAGGATCGGCGCCAGCAGGAGCTGATCGGCGGCCTTCTCGAAATCGCCACTCAGCACATCGATGCTGGGGCGTATGATGAGGCTAAGCTGACCATCAAGCATGCGATGGAGAAGAACTGGGAGCGGTAATGGCTTGGCATGATGACATCGAAGACGACCTAGACCACGACGAGATTATCAAACGTCGTGACGCAATACGGGCGACCTGGACCGAAGAGCAACGTGCTTTCCGGGCAGGCGCCCGTGTTTTTTATGAGGACGACACGCACCTCACGCCTCGGTCAGTGACGCCTCGGGCAGGGTGGATCGCGATGGGTGGGGGTGCATACCAGAAGGTGAGGAGGGTACAAGGAGGATGATCTACGCCAACGACAACGACGCTAAGGCTTGCGCGTGGTTGGAGCAGCTACCGTTACAATTAGACCGGATCGACAACCGCAGTATTAGTGAGGTAACAGCAGATGAACTCAAAGAATACACCCAATGCCATTTCTTCGCAGGAATCGGGGGATGGCCTTACGCCTTGCAACTCGCAGGCTGGCCAGACGATGTTCCCGTTTGGACTGGAAGTTGTCCATGCCAGCCCTTCAGTGCCGCCGGTAAGCGGAAAGGGGAGTCAGATGAGCGACACCTCTGGCCCGAGTTCAGGCGCCTCATTGACGAGTGCCGCCCTCCAGTTGTCTTTGGAGAGCAGGTTGCGAGCAAACTTGGACGGGCGTGGCTCGCCGGAGTACAAGCTGACCTGGAAGCACTGGGATATGCCTTCGGGGCAGCCGATTTGTGCGCTGCGGGCATCGGGGCGCCGCACATCCGCCAACGGTTGTTCTGGGTGGCCTACCGCAGCGGCGAGGGACTATCGGAGCGAATCAGCAACGCCGGAGTTCAACGCGAAGCGGGATGCGCACAGCAGGGGGAAGCCTCTGAGCTATGTGGCGACGATGGCGGGGTGGCCTACTCCCCAGGCCGGGACACCAGCGAAGTTCAACGCGGCGGGGGAGAAGATCTACAACGAAGCAGGCAACACGGACTCCAGCCGGAAGACAGTGGCACTAGCGGGGTGGGCGACTCCCAATGCCAAGACGGGGGGCGAGGAGACACGGGAGAGCAAGGCCAAGCGTCCTCGGTCCGGCGGGATCGACCTGCAATCGATGGCGCAACTGGCGGAGTCAGACGCTGCGAAGACCAACGGTCGGAATACTCCCAGGGCGACCGATGGGAGCAAGGGGGGGCCGAATCAGTCAGGCGGATCCCTGCCGTGCGACGCTGCGAAAGCGGGTTCTGGGCAGAAGCAGACTACCTCTACTGCTCAGACGGAAAGTATCGGCCAGTTGAACCCGGAACATTCCCGCTGGCTTCAGGGATACCCGCCAGAGTGGCTAAGTTGCGTGGACTGGGAAATGCTATCGTCCCGCAGGTGGCGGCCCAGTTCGTCATAGCGTTCATGCAGTCTATTTGCGAGCTGGACTTGCCCCAGGACCGGAAGTAAGCTAGACAGGGGCAACTGGGAAGGGGTCAGCGATGAGCCGTTTCTGGTCAAGGTTTTGGGAATTAGCCCTGTATGTAGCCGCATTCTTAGCGGCGGCCTGGGTATCTAGGTGGTTGGAGCAGTGAACATCAGCGGCGGCACGGTCTGGTGATGCGGATCGTTTGTGACAGGGGCAACGTCTCCACGGGGTCTACCTCCTCCCCGGCTCCTGTTACTTGCCGCCGCGTTTTTATGCGCCTACGGCCCGCAGGAGTCCCCGAGCTTACCTGGGCGATAGCAGGTATTCGCCGCTACAGCCCCTGGAGTGTACGAGGAGAGCTCCAAGCTGGTGGGGACGTAAGAGGACAGCACAGTGGCTGCCGGCGTGTAGGAGCCGTCTGTGAGGCTCTCGGGGGTGTACTGCTCGACTGAGCCCACCGAGTGGGTAGGGCTGTAGCAGAGGGTGGTTGCTGTCGATGCTGCGCCTGCCCACATACCGGAGGCGTAGTGGTTCGCCATGAACATGCGAGAGGCGAAGGTACGTTTAGCCATGATTCACCTACACATAGACGAGGTCGGTTCGGTTTCCGCTCGAGTCCACGGAGGCTGTGATACGAGTAGTTGACTCATCAAGCCCTTTGAAGACCTCGGTGGCTGTGCCGGCTCCAGAGACTCGCCCGCAACATGCCGCGGCAATGATCTGGGTGGCATCCGTCAAGGAATAGCCGTCAACGCGGAGGTCTGTCGAAACCACATCAACCACCTGGGCGTTCACATCCGCGGCTGAGATGTCGTTTAGGGCTGAGATGCTGGCGGGGATCGTCGTGGCTGTATCAACCAGGATTGCGTCCACGTTGGAGTCGATGGTGGCTAGGGTAGCGGGCAGGGTGGCCCCCGTGTCAACGAGAATGGAGTCCACGATCCCGTCGATTGTCGCTAAGGTGGCCGGGATGGTAGTGCCCGTATCAACCAAAATAGCATCGACATTTGAATCGATAGTAGCGATCGAGGCTGGCAAGGTGGTGCCAGTGTCAACGAGGATACTGGCAGTCTCAGCCTTGACTGCAATAATGTCTGCTGCAATGTCTGTGCCTGCAGCGTTGGTGATGACAGCAGCGATAATGAGGTCTTGCTTGGCCTCAGTTGCATCACCACCACCTCCGCCACCTTGGTTATCTCGCAACGCCTCAAGGCTGTCTGTCGTATTCACGAATGACGAGAAGGCCGCCGTTGCTGACTTACTAGCTATCTTGGCGATGATGGAGTTGTTTGTAGTGGTCGAAGCGTCGGCCACATGGAGCAGGTGATCCAATTGGAGCACGACTAGGGCGTCATTTGCTTCCGATTCGATCTCAGCCTTGGCGGCCGTACTGAAACCACCAAGGTCTGTGAGTCCGGCGCCTGCAGTGCCAACTTGGGTCTGGATGTCCTGAGTGTCCGCAACGATGGCTGCCAACTGCGTGCTGTTCGAGTCCATCTCAGTACGAACATTTGCAGCGGTGTGAGTTGAGAATCCTGTTGCGGTCGCCCAGTTTCCTTGGTTAGTCTGCAATTCCGCTGTGTCGAGGAGGATCGTATCTACAATCCCGTCTACGATTGATAGAGCAGATGCGGTAGCCAACGAGGTAAGAGCACCACTGTCAGGAAGCACATCGGTTACTGCTTTTACCGCATCGACCACTGTGTCCACTGTCGCCAGGCTGGCTGCCGTAGCAAGAGCAGCATCGGTGATTGCAGTGTCGCACTCAGCGTTGACTTCCGCCTTCATCCCCGTGCTCATCCCGCCAAGGTCAGAAAGGCCAGCCCCAGCAGCGCCAATCTCTGCGGTGTCTGTCAGGATTGATGCGGTCTCAGCCTTGACTGCAATAATGTCTGCTGCAATGTCTGTGCCTGCTGCGTTGGTGATGACAGCAGCCTGTATCGCATCGAGTTCGCCCTGAAGCGTTGTCGAGGTATCAGTCTCGATTGCGTCGATGCTCGCTTGTGTAGCCGTGAGCAAGGCAATCTGGCCGGAGGAATTGAATCCGGTTGCGGAGGCTCCTATCAGGGCGTCGTAGATCGCTTCTTCGAGCACTTGGAACGACCGCTTGACGTACAGGGCGCCGGAGACATGAACCGTCACATCGAGAGTGCCAACCGTGTTGGTGTCGGTGGCGTCAAGGGTTGCTGTGTAGGTTCCGCCCGAATCGTGAGTTGCGCCGCCTGAGTTCTTCGCCGCCGACGCCCCACCAGATTTCGACAGCAGAATGTCAGTGTTCGCAATTGTCAGGCCAGTCTCTGTTGTGTCGCCGTCAGTCGAATCAACGAACGGGCCAAGCGTAATCGCCTGGGAGGCAGTTGATTGCTTGAGATAGTTCATTTGATCGGCCTGTTGACGATAGTGGTTCTGGAATACCGGGATCGACACACCGGCAACGGCAGCCCGAATAAGCAGAGCGTCCCCTGCCCGGATAAGTAGGGCATCGCCGCTGCGGATGAGAAGTCTGTCGTCAGCCACATTTGGTGTCCCTATGTGTATTCGCCAAGTGCGTGCATTACAAAGCGATCAAGACTCTTAATGTATCGGACGGAAATCATCCGGTGGCTTGAAGGGGTATCGAAACTCCAAGACGGCTCGCCGGTCACGTTTTCGTCTACCCAGTGAAACGTCGCTGAGCCTGACGAAGCCCAGGTTATACCGCGCGCCATCATCCCCGAATCTTGTTTGACATCGATAAACCCGATCATATCGCCATTGGGTTCAGTGAGCGTTATCGTTACGTCGCCAGTTGCTGCCGCGAGGTCGAGGGCATAGGTGTTACTGACCCCCATGTCGAGCGTAACGGCGTTGCTGCTAATGCTGGCGGCATTGCTGCCATGCTGCAAACCAACCTTCAGTTCAATCTCGTCGTTTGTCTCGTCTAGCGTGATTGCGGTGGTGCCGCCGACAGTGAAGTGGACATCATCAGATGTGTCGCAATAGATCGTGCCGCCCGTCCCAGATGCCGCATTGAGCATCGTGAATGTTTCATCGTTGTCGATCTGCAATCTGCCGCCAGCGATGTAAAGCCTGGCTGTCGATGCACCAGCAGCGCCGAATACAACATTTCCCGTGCCATTGTCCCATGTCTGGATATTACTGACCCCTGCGCCGCCAGCATCAGTATGGGACTCAAGGGTCAGCTTCCCCCCGTCCATGTTGAAGTTCATCCACTTGTCATTACTTGCGCCACTAAGGTCAACAAGGGAGATGTTTGCGCCGCCTGATGTGCCCTGGACGGCAAGATATGCAGCGTTCGTCGCCTCTTTCAGGTTGAGGTAACTATTAGCTGTGCCGCTCGTCCAGCTGGCAATCGTCTTGGGGCTATGAGACGCCAAGCCGCTGGCTGTATTCCCAACAAGGACGACATCATTAGACCCGCCAGCCGTCAGCGTCAAGTCGGCTGAAGTGGTCGTCAACCCACCCGCAGCGGCAAACGTCAGACCCGTCCCAAGCATGGAGGCCCATGTAATGTTGGCAGTCGTGCCGTTGCCATCGTCGGTCGTGTCGGAGATGTCAACACAGACGAAGATGTCGCCAGAAGCTAGGTTCCCTGACGTAATCGTTACGCCAACATCTTCGATTTGAGCGTCTGCCATGTCTTACCTTTAGCAACAGGGCGGGCGGCGCGGGAGTTATTGTCCCAGCTGCACGCCCTACCTGCCGCGCTAAATTAAGCTCCCGCCTTCTCGACACCAAGGCGGAGTGCGATCAAGCCAGCGGCCTGGATCAACACCTCGACCATGTGGCCGTAGTCGTGAGCACCCGTAATTGCGCCACCGATGGCGTACATTGCCATGCCGACAGCGACGAAATAGGTCTTCTTCCCAGAAAGCGATTTCTTCACTACATCAACCATTGTTCTCACCCTTAATGCGGCCATGCGGCCTAGTTGCCTTCATCGTCCTCTCTGAGATCGATACGCAACCCGATGGGACATTCCTCGAGCCTGCCCATCAGGAAGTCCATAACACTGCCCTCACCGACCTTTGTAATGCGGATCGTAATGCCGTCCTCAAGCTCCTCGATCAGCTCAAGTGCGGTGGATCGGAGGGAATTCATCGTGTAGTGGGCATTCCCTTCGACTCTGTCCATGCTCGCCCGCAGCCCGCGTTGCCTCGCCATGGTTACCCTTCCTATTTCAGATCCCTGATTGCATCTCGGTTTTCTTTGACCGCTGCTTTGATTTCAGCCAGCGAGCTGTGGATCGGGTCGATGTTGAGCCGGATGAATTCCTTCATGTCTTCCCGCTCTAAAAGCCTGTCTGCCGCGGCTTCCTTGCCTGTGTACCTATTCTGCCGGATGCCGTAGATCTCGGTTGCGTTCTTGTGGACGGCAGCCCGGTTAGATTCGGCCATCGTGAAGAGGTTTGACCCGTACCATGTCAGGATCCCGATAAATGGCGCAAGCAGTAGCGTCACAATGCGGCTGATCCAAGCTATCCATTCCGAAGTCTTTACTGCCATCGACTCATCCCCAGTTAATTGGTGGCGCATTATCATCGCCCTCGTCCGGTTCCTGCCCAACTCTCGTGATCACATACGAAGAACCGCGATCCTCGAAACGGCCTACCACCTCGTGCGGTATTGGCTCCGGGTCTTTCGGAGTGACCGGCGGAACAACGCTCACTGGTTCGCCTCCAAAGTAGGAGACTAACGTATTGTAGCTCGGGTCGTCGCGTTCCCAGCCCTCGAACCCCTGGAGGATACTGGGATGCATAACGCCGCCCCGAGTATGTTGCAAGTTGACATTGTGCCCCCACTCATGGAGTAGTAGCCGACTGACTTGGGTGATCGACGGGTTGTAGCCTGGATCCAGATAGCAGAACACCGTATCCCGGCACGACTGGCTGTTGAACTGGGCCAGGCCGATAGTCCCGCCGCGGAGTAGGCGCCAACTCACGTTGATGTCAGCGTAGTCTGGGTCTTCCACTTCCTGCATTAAGGCGCCGATCTCGCCATACGCCTGGCTGCAGTTGCGGAGGATCTTGTCGATGACTTCCTCTGACATGGGAGCCTTAGAGCGATCCACGCTGAATGTGATCGCATGGCCAGCGTAGATGTCCTCGTGGCACCCTGCCGGCCAACTCCCCTTCCCAACGGCAGCGCTGTGCTGCTGAGCCAGGACGGCCGCCTGAACGAGCGGGTCGTCATAGTGGAAGCTGGCGTTCTCTGGGGGCGCGACATCAGGCAAGGGACAGCGGTTAACGGGACTCTTGGGGTTGTCGAAGGCTGCGATCATATTCACTGTGGGGTCATCTAAGCCCCCGTCAGGTTCGGGAACATCCGCCCAGTACATCGAGGAGAACACGTCCCAGACGGGCCTGTGCATCTCCTGAACGTGCTTGAACGCCGCACGGGCCTCTGGTGAGGTTATCTTGAGCGTCTCCAGGTGCGACGGATCGATATCAGTCGTTCCCGTAGCCCAGAACGCACCCGTCTTATAGGCCCAGTCGAGTTCCTTGCGTCCCACAGCCCTACCCTCCCCTGCCGATGCGGATCATTTCCACCAACTCGATAATCACCGCCACTACTGAAACCGGATCCTTCGAGAGGATTGCCATGACCAATTTCAAGATCACCCGAATCCGCTTGGGGTTCAGCGCCGCTGTCGAGGACTGCGAGAACCCCGCCGCTATTTCCCGTATCGCGGTCTCCACATCATCTACAGTGCGGAGGTTGCGCTGGGTTAGCTGGTCTTGGATGTCCGACTGTAACTTGTCCCACGCATCAGTCTTGCGAGCCGACTGCAGGTAGATCCTCACCGCTTCCTTCATCACATCCGCGGCGACTTGCGGGGAAATGATCTTGCCATCGCTGATCTGGTTGGCGACCGAGGTGTAGACGTGGGCCAACTCGCTGTTGATCTCGTCTTTATCGGCATGGTCAACTGCCTTGGCCGCGTTCTCCACGAAAGCGGTGAGGCCAGAGTTCCCTGGCGGGATTGGAGACACTGGCGGAGGCGGCCCCCCGCTGGTCGTCTTAATGCTGCGCCGGACGATCCGGTGAGACACGATCCCATCCTTGATGGTGACGATAATGATGGTCTCACCCTCGCGGAATGTGTCCACGATTGCAGCCTCGGTCTGCGCATAGGCGACCGGCCCAGTAATGACACTGGCTGTAAATAGCAGGATCTTGGCAATAGGTTGCATCTTGCACTCTCCTAAAAGTTGGGGTTGACACCGGATTTTACAGGCAGCTTAAACCGACTTCAACGCCGAAAGATACGACTTCCCGTTAATGATTGGGACGTTGATGTGGAGAAAAGCACCGTCTTTCTTCACGATCTGGAGGCCGTAGCCATGGCTGTGGTGTGTGGGCCTGCCATGGCAATAGAACTTCCGCCGCTCTGTGAGGCAGCCTGGGCACCAAGCCTCAATATCGCTTGCGTGCGTGGTCCTGGCGAAGCTCTGCCGGCGGTGGATATGCCCAACAACCGCGTTCTTGGCAAGGTCATTCAGAGTGGTTTGGGTGGCATGCTGGGCGTGAGAGTAGCCGTGGAGGAACAGGCACTTCCCGAGTTCGAGGGTGTTTCGCGTGTTCCCTTTGCTGTGGGTATTGTCGAGCGTGTGAATGTACTCGATCCCCCGCTCCTTCAAGTGGAGAAGGTATACCGGATCTAGGGCCTTGAGGAGCATCTGGGCGTCCACGGCGTTCTTGACGGCCTGGGTCAAGCACCATCGTTCGACCCGCCTCTCGTGATTGCCGCAGATGAAGTAGTTCTTCGCGCCAGGGCAAGCCTTGGTGACCTCGTCTAGAAAGACGTTGGCCGAGTTGATGTCATCCTGGTAGGTGTAATCAGCCTCAGCAACATACGCGAGAGAGTGCGCGGAAAGAAAACCGCCGCAATCCACATGGTCACCCAGGAACACCACTTCCTTCACGTCAAAGTTACTGGCGTCCTTAAGCATGGCTCGAGCGGCGGCCTTCTCAATGAAGCAACCGTGAGTGTCTGGGATCACCAGCCTGATAAATGAGCCACGGGGTGAGGTCATGCGCCCCTTGGGGATCGTGAACTTCGCCTTCCGCTGGTCCTCGTGCTCCTGCGTCATCCTTTCGATGATCTTCTGGAGCTCGGCATTCTTCTTCCGTAGCGCCTTGACCTCGTTCCCGTCTTCCTTGGTCGGACTCAGTCGCTTTCCCATTCGAGCCTCATTTCGCTAAACCACCGGCGAAACTGCTGGGAGGTGATCTCCTTGGGGAGAATATTGTGCTTCACCAGTTCGCGGTGGAGATGCGTAATTGATTTAATTTCAGGGTATTGGCCCGTGAGATAATTCCTGCTCTCCTCACAGACCACGTCAAACTTCGCCTTATTCATCTGGGAGTTCCAGCTCCAAGATTGGCGCTTAGTGACTTTGGTGAGCCGTAACTTCTTCTTAGCCATCGGTAGCCTCTTGAGTGGGTTCGGGTGCGCGGATGCCGTAGTGTCTAACAACGTATGGGTCGGTGACGAGATCAACCAGCCAGAACCGCTCGACAGTGACGGCGTAGGGTTCCAGGGCCTCGGTGGCAAGGGCTCGCAGGCTGTCAGAGTCGGCCACGAGGTCTTCTAGGTTGCGATCTCTGACGTATTCAGCCAGGATGCCCGCCACGATCTCATCGACTGAGCCGGCGGCGTCGTATAGCTCGAGAGTGAGCTGGAGGAAGTCTTTGATGCGGTAAGAAAAGATCCCAGTTACCATGATGGTGTGGCCATCATTGGTTGTGAGAGCCTGCTGGGGGAGTTCTGCTGGCACTAGGTTGCTTGGCCAGCTCTGAATTGTTGTTGAGACGGGCCAGTACCAGAACCAGCGGCCTGACTCAACTACTGTGAACTTCCCCCAGCGGCACCGTAATGCCGTCCGGTTCTCCTCGATCGCCGTAATCCTGGGGATGACCGAGAGGAGCAGTTCCAGGTAGTCTGCAATCCACGATAACACTGCTGGCCTCCTGGTATGGGGGTGGCCTCAGTGTCATTTAACACGATGATCGAAGTGATTGCCAGAGTAATTATTTTGGTGGGGGGTTGCACGGTTTCCCGTTTGCACGACACAAAAGGCAGTGGCGATCTGCGCGTCCGCAGTCGTCTTAGAACCGCCGAGATAGTCCCCCCCATTATGTCCGAATCTGTCCGAGAAGTGTCCGAATCGCTTAAAAACAAGGCTTTTACGCTTAATTCTGTCCGAGTGATGTCCGAATTAAGTAATCCCCACCAATCCCCACCTAATCCCCCTTGTGGCGAGCGTTAGTCTTCTCCGCGTGGCACGGCTTGCAAACCACCTGCAGCCCGTCAGCCTCGCAGAATAATCGCCGCACGAACGGCGCCAAGTCCTCAAATGACTTCAACGTGCCGCACGGCACAATATGGTCCACCTGGGTCTCCTTGCCCTTGAACCAGCCGCCGCACAACGCACACTGATACTCCCACTTTACCCGCTTGTCCGAGAGCTGGGAGTGCCGCCGAGCAAGAGCCTTGCAGGCGTACATCGGGGGCCACTTGCGACTGGCAAGGCGGATGTTACTGCGCAGGAATGACCAGAACCGAGCCTCAGTCCACTCAGCGCCCGCCCTGGTCCTGGGAACTCGCTTCCGTGCCATTGAGTATCTCCCTAATCTCGTCTCGCAGTTCCTGGCGAGTGCCGAGGTTGGTGTCATGGCCGCACATCTGGTCGTCGCCTTGGTAGTTGTTTGAGAACATCGAGATGTCGATGATCTTGTCGAGCTGCTCGTCGGTTGGGTTCATGCCTCTCCCTCCCGCGGCGGATAGTTCGACTTGAATGGATGGCTCCGGTCAGGCCGATGCACATCATGCCCGCCCTTGCGCAGAAACTTCATCAGGAACGCCCGGCAGGTACACGACCGATAGCTCCGGCCAAGCACCACCGCGATGTCTTTCATCTTGCGGCCCTCCTGAACGTACAGCTGCCGCAGCATCGATGTCTCCTGCGGCGTCCATCTCCGTTGTCGTGTCATACTCTCCGACCCTGGGGAAATAAGTTGCCGTGGTCCTCGACGTTGACAGGGCGCCGACCTGGACCTACCCACCTCTTCTCCGCCTGATCCTCGCTCCACTCCTTGCGGATCGCCCGCAATAGCCCAGCCACAGTTAGGGGGTGGGGCATGTCGCAATGCAGGCAATATCCATCTGGCGTGAACCCCTCGTCGATACGGCCGCATGCCTCGCATTCCATACTGGCCGTCCTTGTGTCAATTGACCTCTAGCGCCTGCTTGGTGAAGCAAAATGACGTGGCCGAGGCGATCTTCTTACGCCTGGCCAGTGACTCTACCGCGAGTAGCGACTCCAATACCGCCACCCGCCAACGCCGCTCCGACCATAGCACCGTGGATCGCGAGCGCTGAGGCAACCCCCAGGGACTCGACTTCACTGTTGGGAATCCCACAATTCACCCGTCCAATGAATAGCATGTAATCACCAGTAAGTCCCCAGGTGCCAACCTGCGCATCAGGAACACAAACCCCGTGTCATCTGAAATCAGGTAAAAGAGACCCGTCTCCACCTCCGGTAGCTTGGTCCTCTTCTTCCGCTCCCGGCGACCAAGATACCTCGAACCCGTGACCGATGATACCACATCCCGAGCAGTCGCCCCAAACTGCTTACGCTCATGGTATCGCTGGACCGAGTGGTTTGAGGGGGTGATCTTCGTATCGGGTGGGAGCATGAGGCTACTCATTTGAAGACGTTTCGGCCCAGGATCTCGATGGATTTAAGGATCTCCTCACATGCCTCTGCCAGTCCCTTGAGGTTGGCCTCTAGCTCCTCAACCCGATCCTCCAGGTCATAGCTCTGGCGCTCCCAGGGGGTGCAGTCGCAGTCTGACGCCTTGTTCCCGCAGATGGGGCAGCTCATTTCAACTCTCCTAATTGTTGTTGTAACTGACGCACCACAGGCGCCGCATTCTCCACCCGCTTCCGTGTCTCCGCATGCTCTGAACCCAACTCCTTAACACTGTCCCTGATCTGCCCCGTAGCCATGGCCGCTTCCTTCCGATAGTCCTCGAGCCGGCGGGACAGCAACTCCACGCTCATCCGGCTGTTATCGCCCTCAATCAGCCCCTGGAGCCGAGTTGTCAGCCGAGCGTTCTCCACAGTCAGCTTGTCGATCTGGGCCTGCATGTCGGCCCGTGTGGGGAGCTTGGTCATGATCTGCCTCGCAATTCCTCATGCTTGCAGCGGGCCAGGAGTAGCGTGTATTCACTCACTTCGGACTCATGTCGGTCCATCATATCGGTCGCAAATCCCCGAAGATCCTCGTCTGGTTCATTGGCAAATTTCCGCTGCCAAAACCCCGCGAAAAACTGAGACCTATTCCGCCGCTTCTTCAGCTCCCGCCGCAACGCATAATACGCTTCGATCTGGTTCATGCCTTCGCTCCTAACCTCCGCTCAACCCAAGCCGATGCCCAATACCCCACTATCGACCCAGTCGAACAGCCAAATGAATATGAAACAAACTCCCATGCCCCTAGCTCCGACACAATCATATACCGCAACACCCAGAACCACACCCCGTTCGATAGCAAACTCGCCACGAAATGGTAACCAATGTGGTCCCGGTTGCGGGAACGACTTGTCAGGCTGAAACACAGCCCCTGGACAAAGCTCAGGAGGAAAATCACTCGATGACCTCGATGAACTTGGTGAAGCGGCCTGGGTTCGAGGCAGCTGCAAATTCCGCCTCGCTATGCCACCACTCCTCATCCGCATTGAAGTCGATGTAGACCACGCGGGTCGGTGGCTTGAGGCGGTAATGGCAGGTTAAATCAAAACCAGCGGTATCATCAAAGCGCCAACATGCGCCGCCGTCGTCGGTAAATTCAAAATCAATTGCAACTGGAGCATGACCTGCAGCCTCGATCGCCGCCAGCGTGTCCTCGCACAACTGCTTCAGTTTCACTATCGTCTCTTGCTTACTCATCGTCTCCTCTTTCTGGCCAACTGACCAAAAGGTTTCAACATCCGCGTCAGGGTACTCGATACAGGCATTGAGATACCCCTGAACCCACGGAACAAACGACATATACGAGCCCCAACCATTCTCTGGATTCAACGCCTCGAATCGCTCAGGGTCTCTCCGCATCAACAGTAACCCCTGAGTTAGAGGCTCGATCAACTCGTGCGCCTTGGTGATCCCAAGCTCATCCGGTCGCCACAAATGCTTATAAATGCCAGCCTCACTAGCCATCACATTGCAATTATGCGTGTAGTTGGCCGTGAACACCGTGCTGGGCTGGGTCACTTTCAGGTAAACGTCAAGACTCATCGCTCGACTCCTCCATGTGCTCCATTACCGTCAAAATACCCAACACCGCCAATCGCGCCTTCATCTGCGTAGTGGCGTCTTCAGCCGCCTCCACGTCGTTCAAGCAACAGAGTGCCATCAGCTCACGCTCTGGCCCCTCTATCACCTCGAACCCCTTCGCTAACGCCTCAAGATACCAAACCCGCAACTCCTCGAGGATGTCGCCCCGTAAATCGGACTGGCTGCTGAACGTGACCATTACTCGTCTCCTGTTTTAGCGGCAACTTCACCAACAACTGCTGGGCTTCTTCAATTCTAGTGGCTATATCTGGCATCAAAAATCATTCCCCAGAATCCAGGCATAGCTGACCCGCTGCGTTATGCTTGGCGATTTCATTCTTGGAAAGTCGCCTGTCACATTCGAGATATTGCAGCACAGACTTTGCTACGGCCTTTGCCAAGAGGGGTGGCACTGCATTGCCTACTTGATTGAACTGGCTGCCTTCGGCACCACTGAACTGAAACCAATCAGGGAAGCTCTGTAATCTTGCACCCTCACGAACAACAAGACGTTTCCGGCGTCCATCGGGGAGGCGCACTCGCAACATGTCACTAGTGGCGCCATTTAGATTGCGACATGTAACGGTTCTGCTTGGCTGATCTAAGTGAAGGTCACGAGGGCGAACGCAAAGCGACTTTTTCTCGTATCGTGCCACATACTCGTCCATACTTTTCGTTAAGAACTTGGTGTTTTCGTGGACCTTGAATGCCAAATCATCAAGAGCATCACCGGCTGTGTAATCGCTATTGCGTGCTGACGGCTGTGGAAAGCTCCACGGCCCCCGATGAGCGATCACGAAAAGACGCTCTCTCCGTTGCGGCACACCGAACTCGACCGCTTTTAAGAGCTTCCACTCAACGATGTAGCTAAGAGAACGCAGTTCATCGGCAATATACTCAAGATACCCCTTGTTCCGATACAGCATCCCACGGACGTTTTCAAACATCGCCAAATCGGGATTGTATCGCTGAACTGCCGAGAGAAACGCCGGGAAACCATCCCGCTTGTCCCGCTTACCATTTTGCAATCCACCAACACTAAACGGCTGGCAAGGCGGTCCACCAATTACAACATGTGCTTCGTCAGTAAGATCTTGCCCTGGCTCCAGGGTCAACTGGTGGCATTCGCCCGCCAGATTTGCAGAATAAGTGTCACATGCGTCGGCCAACATTTCGTAGCCAACCGTGTGAAACCCAGCGGCCTCAAAACCTAAAGCAAGTCCTCCGCAGCCGGCAAAAAGGTCGAGTGCCTTGTATTTGCGTGTCCTACGCTTTAACGGTCGAGGAAGCTCTCTCTGTAGAAGGTCCAGATAGTTCATCCTTGCCATTACTCGTCTCCTGTTTTAGCGGCAACTTCACCAACAACCTCAATGTCGCCGTCATACGGATCCACGCCCACATGGCAGATCTCATCGAAAGCAAACTCAGCCTTCAGCTTGGCAACAATCTGCCGCATCATCTCGGGATGTGGCGGCCCCCAGGCTGTGATGAAAGAGATGACAAAGGGGCAACAGTCACCGCCTAGCTGAGTCACCTCGTGGCTGTATGTCCCCCACTTAGTGCCCCAGTGTTCCACCGCCCAGTCGTACCAGCGCGGCGAATTGCGAAGCACTGGCGGCATCGGGTCAACCCACTCGCATAGGTCACTGGGGAGATCGACTGGAATCTCCTGCTCGGGGTCTTGGATGCAGATCAGGATGTTAGTGAAGTGGTTGGCCATTACTCGTCTCCTAGGAAGGGAATTACCACTCATTTAACCCCGCGGATCGGGCTGGGTTTCGGTTGGCCTCAGCGACTCAATTATTAACCGAAGCTCATTTCGCTGCTGGCGGATGGCCGTAATCTGCTGCCGAAGAGACGATAGTTGGCCCTCGTGCTCGGCCCAAACCGCCCACACGCAGTCCAGACACCACCCGTCCTCTGAGTGTGCGCAGTTCATTAAGTGTGGCATAGTCATCAGGTCAAGCTCCTTGAAGGCCAATGTGCATTGCAGAGGCCGAGGTTCCGACATCGACCCCAACCGAATGGGGCCATGAAAAACGAAAATGTGCATCGCGTCAGCGTCAGCACCTCATCGTCTCGCTTGTTCGTTGTCCAGCCGTAGCGAGCTTTCACCCTGCTGGCCCAGAGTGCATCCACGGGCGTGCGTCGTCACCAAACCGTGGAGAGTGTCTGAGAGAGCGCCCCGTACACGCCCTGGACTGCGATATTACGATCCCCGCTCGAGGGTTGGCGCCGTCGTAATCGTTCTGGCGGCGTTGGCAAGTTGTGGCCGGGCATAAAAAAAGCGTCCGGCATCGTGCCGAACGCTATGCTCGGCGGTCAAGCCGAGAAAAGCCACTGTCCACAACCAAAGCAAACAATGTTTTATGACGTTTGGTTTGGTTGTGCTGTTGGTGACTAGTCAACGGCTTGCGCACAGTTATCACCACAGACGACATCCGTGTCAACCCCATACAGGTCAATCGCCTCGAAGATATCCTCGATGTACTGCCGCTCAAGGGCCAAGCAAACAGCCCGCAGCTTGTTAGAGTGCTCCTGCCACCCCTTGAACCGGCAAAGGCCACGCTGGGCTAACCGAGCCTTGATTATCAGCTCGTTAATCGCCTCAAACCTCTCCTTCTCCGCCTCAGTTAGTCTTCGCGGCATCTCAACCTCCAGTATTCTTTAGTCCATGCTTCTGCCGAGGCGTCAGGCCAGTATGCTGAGCCGGCGGTCCATGGCGGCATGAAACACACCATGGCTCAGTCCCAACATCCTCACCAACCACTCGCATGGGCTCACCACAACACGCACAATACTCGCGGAAATACTTCGAGCCGGGAATGCGATTGGGGTAATTCATCGTAGCCTCCTGTCGAATATGCCACTCAAGATCGTCCCGGCGTGCTCCCCTATGCATCACGTCCTTGGCGGCCTTTTTTCCGCCGCCACGCTTTGACATGATCGCTAGATCCCCAACAACCGCCGGGTGCTTCATTGTAAATGAACATCACAATGTCACCAAGGGTTTCCCTATTCCCAGGGTCCGCTTTTCCATAAGCCCCAAAAAGGCTGTCGGTCAGGACGCTATGGAGAAATCCGCCAGTGGGTACACCATGCTCGATGTAATTCCGCAGTGTCTCAAGCGTATGCGGTGGAATCCGGTCTTCGTACTTCTCGTAATCAACTTTAACCAATGCCATTATTGTCTCCTTGCTAATCTCGGATGTGTCAACCTGGATCGCGTCTAGGCCGATAGGACGGAAAATATCCCACTTCCAAGGCGGTTTATTTAGGAAGCTGAGGTACTTCTCCAGGTAATTCATCACAGCCTCCGGTCGAATATGCCAGTCAGGAACACCACCAGCGTCAACACCGCCAGCACAGTCAATGTCCCCACAAATATCAAAATCGGAGCACCCAGCGGCACCAATACCCAGAACCAACTCAGCTCTGGGAAGAACATCCGAATTAACGCCATCAACCCAGCCACTGCAACGAAGAGAAGGGCCATGGCTGCTGAGAGGCGATCACTCATGGCATCTCCTCGACGAACTTGCGGGCAGTGGGGTGTTGAGGGTCTTTGCCGCGAAATAACACTCGATCGCCTGCGACCCAGATCGTCTCTGGTTCCTTGGGCTTGATGCGGTATTCGTAGGCTTGGGGGTTCCAACGGGTGATCGATTCCAAGCAGTCACTCCACATGTCGGAACTCGCGAATCTCCGCTTCTGCATCTTCTTTCCCCGATCCGCCGCAGAGGTCACCCTGAGCAGGCTCTCCGCGTACTCTCGCACTTCACTTGTGTTCATCACTTCCTCCTTAAGGTCTGTAACACGTCGTCCAAGTCCGTTTCCATCGATTTAACCGCGAAACTAGCCGAAGGTTCCGCTCGTGGCGCAGGATTCATCCGCCTAACCAGCTCATCCTGCACATTCAACTCAGTCGTGAAATGCAACGTGAAGTTAGCCAGCGCATACTGCAAGTAGCCCGTGGGAACCTCAGACAGGCTCCGCCCCTTGTACTTCCCGAACGGCATAGTCGCCTTACTCTTCCCCCGGCTGCGAGAAATCCCCTCAACCTGCCCAAATACGTCCACCTGGCGCTTCTCATACTCCAGCTGAGCCTTCACCTTAGCCCTGGCACGTCTCTCAGCTCGCTCACGCTTCTCTCGCTGCATTTCAACCTCTTCGGCTGCCAGCTCACGCTCAGCCCGCTCCAGGGCGTCAGAGACGCTCTGAGGGCCTTCTGCGGCCAATAGGTCTCCCTTGGCCCGATCTACCACCGCGACGTTGTAATTGCCGCCCAGGACATCGGCGCTGGTGACGATCTTGTGCTCCAGGCTGTTATCCACCAAGTCGATCATCAGGAAGTCAGGCTTGGCCGACTCCGCGATCCGCTGCCGGCGTAGTTCCGGGGTGGAGTCTGGGAAATCGACGACGCCTTCGAGTGCGCGAGTACCGCGACCAAGGATCTGAGTGAACAGAGGCTTAGACTTGGTCGGACGGGCCATCACAATCGCCTGCAAAGCTGGGAAATCCCACCCCGTCGTGAGAATCCCCACGTTCGCCACATGTGAGATGGAATCCTCGTCATCTGACACAAACGACGCCAGCGTGGCCTCTCTGGTCTTCTTGGTGCATCGCTTCTCGTCAGCACAGATCCAGCCTGACTTGATGCCATGGTGGTCGGATAGCCGCTCGGAAACCAACTTCGCCTCCGCCACCGAGGCACAGTAGACCACCGTCTTCCGCCCCTTCGTCTCCCGAGCCGCTGCATCCGCTATCTCGCAGATCGTCTCCAGGTTCTCAATCGCCTCGTTAAGCTCAGTTACCGCGAAGTCAGCGCCATACTGGTTGTAGCTGGTGCCGATGTTGCTCAGGTCGAGGGACTTCAGCATCACCACCTCAGTCTTAGGCGCCACTAGCCACCCGTCCTTGATCGCCTCCTGAATCCCATACTGAAACGCGCATGTCTCGTACAGGACTCCCTCAGCCTTCCCGTCGTGCCGCTTTGCCGTCGCCGTCACCCCTAAGACCTTGGCGCCGCCCCGCAGGAAGTGCTCGACCATCTCGATAAACGGGGGCGTGATCGACAGGTGGCACTCATCGACTATCAGGACACCCACGTCCTCAAACCGCTCATACCGCTTCGTCCCGTCCCTGCGGGTAAGAGTCAGCGACTGCTTGGATCCGACAATGAAGTCAGAACGCCATTTACCATGCTCCCTGGACCAATTAGACGCCTGCTCGATTGCTGGCCGGTCGCCCGTCCGCTTGTAGATCTTGTCGGCAGCCTGCGCGATTAGCGGTAACTGAGGGCAAACCACCAAGCCGCGACTCTTCTCCTGCTCAGACAACTGCAACCGCCGGAGCATCTCAGTGAATATCTCGGTCTTGCCCGTGCCGGTCGCAAGCTCCACCATCACCGACTGGTGGTCATGCCAAGCGTCCTGAATAGCCTTGCAGCACTCGCGCTGGTACGGCCGTAGCTTAAACCCCATCACTCCCTCCCGTCCATGACCAGTTTCGTGATGATCTTGCCGTCCTCGATCGCAACTGGCTTAGCTGCCTCCATCGCTTTCAGCGCCTGCTTGAGATCCCGCTCAATCCTGGGCCGCGCGATCTCAAGTTGTGGATTGGGGTGCGGGACCGTGATGCACCTCAGAGCCTTCTTAACATGGTCGATCCCAGCGTTGTAGGGGATCTGGAGGAACTTCAGGTCTCTAGGCCGGAGGTTATCGTTGTCCCTCTTGAAATCACTTTCCGCCATCCTTCTTCTCCTCGTAGTGGCTATACCCAACCAACCGCCCGCAGACGGTACACCATGTCACAAACTTGCCCCTGTACTTGCTGCTCGGAGCGGTCTTATGCCGCGGATCGCCAATCTGCCAGCAGAGGTTGTCAGGGCATTTCATGTCAGATCCTTTATCTCGGCACATCCAGTGGCATCACGCCCCAGGTTCGCCTTCGCCCTGGGACTCATGTCATTCGCCTTGAGTATCTCAGCTGGAACACGAACACGAACGGCAGGATGGTTCTCTTTACCCATGCATTTCGCGAGAATCGTAACGTAGAACGTCACCTTTCGACCGACCCACTGAGACCGTGATTTCGTCTTAAACATGTTGACGATCGACCGAGTGTTAGTGACATTCAAGACAAACACCTTGTAAGTCTCCTCGAACGCGAGCGGAGTGCCTGGAATAGGCTTCCCGGCATGATCCTTCATCGCCCCCTTCTGCCCTACCGCCTTGATGGTGTAGGTGCCCTCGCAGTATTTGCCGTCAGCAACTAAGTCCCAGGAATGCAAATACTTGCTGCCGTCATCGATGATGTCTGGGTCAGGTTCGTGGTTAGTCACAGAGTTCTAGATCCTCTTCTGGCATCGCCCAGTTCGGAATGTACAGCTCGTGAGACGCTACCCCAGGCCAAGCATTCTCGTCCTGGCACGCCTTGAGTTCGTACAACAGCCGATCGATGGTTGAAAACGTGTTCTCGATGGCGATCATCGGAACTTCGATAACCGTGCAATCCGGCGCCTCGTTCCAGGTCACCCCGTCCTTGTGGGGCCGAGCATCCTGAACCGCGATGAAGAACACGCGATCCACCGCGCCACCGTTGGCAACGATCAGCCGAGTGTAAAACGCCATCTTGAAGACGTAGTTAAGGTTGGTGGCCGTGCGACCAAACGCTTGAGGCTGGATCGAGGCCGTACTCTTGAGATCCCACAGGATACTCGAAACCGGCTTGATCCCATCCATGCGGCCCTTACACTGGATCCCGCACATCTCTGCGGTCATGCTCATCTCTTTCTGAGAGCCCTCGATCAGGTCTAGGGCATCGGGACATTCCTGAACCGATTTGAGCATCCGCCGCACTCGCTTGTGCTCAGACAGCTCCAGAACCTCTGCCCCACCGTTGGCATCCTTGAACGCGGCTTCCTGGTCCTTCACCCAGCCGGTGCGGGATGTGGATGGCTTGCCTGTGCCGGTGACATTGTCAGGCGAGGTCTTGTAGTCAGGCATGACCACATACTCGTCTTGGAACTTCTCTAGCGGCAGGAGCTCTACCATGGAGTGTAGTTGGGTTCCAACGCGGGTCGGCGTCTTAGGCTGGAACCCATTGAGCTGCACATGCCGGAACTGTTTCCAGCTCTTGAAGGCATGGGTAAGCAGCGACGGGTTGATCTGCGGCATACCAACGTAGTCCGCAAAGGGGATCTGGGTGAGAATGGTCATTCTGGCGCCTCCGTGCTCGTTGGATAGCGAGCCGCATCTATCCCATCCATGATCTCAGCGGCAAGGTCGAGAACCTCATCCACCTCAAACTGGAACGACACCACCTGCCCAACCATGGACACAGTGACACCCCTGTTGATCCTCCTGGCACGGCTATACAACGAGTTACGGAAGGCCACGGGAGACACCTCGTTCTTCCCGAGCGTAACCTGCCGCGCCTGTCCGTCTGTCCACTCAGCCCACGGGTACTTCATCTTCCGCGATGGCATCTTCTTCAGCACTTTCGCCTGCATACTTCACTTCCTTTCAGATTGGTTGCTTACTCAGCCTTGCACTAAAACGTGGTCGCCCCAACAGAGAAACAGTCCCCGTCCCGCAATGCCTGCCACCGTCCGAACACGAACATCTGCTCGGCAAAGTCGAATGGCTCAGGCATATTCAAGGCCGCCTTGTACACCGCCTCCTCGTCAGTGTTCTCACCCCAACGAAGCAGGAAATCATGCCCCTTCGACCGGATCCTAATCCATCTCTTCGGCCCGTTCCATGCTGCTACTGTCATGGCGGCTTCTCCATTCAAACAGGTACTCGGTGGAACCTCCTGGCCCCCCATGGAGAATCTCTTCACAACGGAACCCCCTCGATCTAAGGAATAGCTGATACGGCAAATCCGCCTCACCACTCAACGTGACAACCGGAATACCCTTCCGATCCGCATCAGCCGTGATTAACCTCACCAACTTCGACCCGATGCCGTTCCTGCGCAACAGATAACTCACTGCAATCGTGTTGAGCAAAGTCTCCTTCGGGAACATCTCCACTTCCGTATACCCCACCAAATGAGGCCCAGCCACCGCCACGATCGTCTTAATCTGGTCTGACTTCAGGGCGGTCTGGATCTCGTCGCGATCAAGCATGTCGTGAAAACACGCCTTCTCTAGTTCGAGCACCGCGTCCACATCATCCTGCCGCATCAGCCTGATTTGCATCTTCATCACGCACCCCATTGAACCGAAATGCAACCATGCGAGTGCCGCTATTTGTGGTGTAGATTGTAACGCATGACTTGACGTTGGAACGCCGGCCAGCTGCATGAATTGACGTGCGCAGACCTTCGGCTGAGACATCGTATTCCAAGGGGTCTACCTCTCGCCATTTACCGTCAAGCCAGTCGCTCCAGGGGTACTTGGCCGGTCGGCCTAGCTTGGCTTTTGGGCGGGTTTTGATAACCTTTGCCGCCATCCTTCACCTCCTTCCATTAGTGAATACTAACGGACTTGCAAAATAATAGCAATAGGTGGTGCAAAGTCTAGCGTTCTAGCTCTCGCCGCAGAACTTGAAGCTCATTGAACTTCTCGATTTGCTCTGGGGTCATAAAGTGAGGCATGCCATAGCTTCGGGAGAATGTGCGGGCGCCGAGTTCCTTCTCACGCTCTCCGAGGCGGCGATTGAGCTCCCGCAACTGCTCTTTCTGGTCCACGTCAGTGAACTTGAATCCGGTCAGTTGGTTGACGCCTTGGCGCTTAGCCCAGGTGGTCCACTTGAAACCATCGTCGCCGGTAACTCCCTTCCTGGCATCCGTTAGAGTACGGACGCGACCAGCTAAACGGCTAAGCGGAGAGTAACCGATCGCCTTCTCTAGCAGCGGCGGGGTTTTGTACGGACCCTCCATGGGGTGACCTGCGATGCCAGAGATGTTCGATATTGTGCGACCCATCGTCGGATCGAGCGATGAGTAAGGACGACCTCGCTGGAAGAGAGACTGATCCGTCATGTGCTCGATTGGGGCTTGAATTAACGGGCTCGCCCTACTGGCCATCGAATACAGCATGTTCCGGCTGCCACTGAAAGGAGTGAGGGACAGAGCGTCTTCATGGGCTAAGCCAGAGCCAACGAAGTAGCGGTCAAACGCGCCGCCAACCTTAGTTTTGCCGCCACCCTGCCGGAACGCGAACTTGCCTTCAAATCGCTGGGGTCGCACATGCTCGTCATTCTCCTTGAGACCCTTGTTGTAAAAGCGAACCGTCTGAGCTACACCACCACCAGGCTTATGCAGGAGATTCCGGTAGATGTTTGGTGCATTGAGCCGACTAAACTTGTAGAACGGCACAAGGTTGGACATGACCTTCTGCTCGAAATCTGTCATGCGACCGTAATCGTACTGCATCTCGACTACCTTCTCAGCAGCCGCTCGCGCCGACCAACCCTTTTTCCTTGTTAGGTAGGTGTACAGGGGTACACGGTTAGCCCATTCCACTCGATTATTGAGCCCGCCACCAAACTCCGCAGCAGCAGCCCAACCTTGCCTAGCCTTGTTTATGCCTCGCTTCACACCGGGGTAGAGGGTATCAACGTCAACAATCCCCGCTGCCATTGGGTTCTGCTGCACGGCTTGGCGAGCCGACTGCCCAATCTCTTTCCTGGCCGATGACTTCCAGATCTCACGCCCCTTCGGCCCAACATGTAGCCCCTCTGAGGGCATGTCGTGGCCACCTAGCTCGCCGTGCATCGTCTTCTTCGCCTGCAGGAAGTCCTGGGCCTCAAGCTCGGTGAGAAGCTCCTTGTCTGCGTTAGTGAGCTTATTCGCCCGCATGCGATCCATCAGCTTCTTAGTTTGCCACACCTCCCACCCGTACATCACGAGATCGCGTGTGTTGTGGATCTGCCCGCTGGCTGAGATATTCAGGTGTTGCCCTGAAATAAGGTTACGGAACTGGAAGCCAGGGTAGCCACCGATTGCCGTCACGCCAGTCTTAAATACCTGGGTAATGCCGCCGATTGTCTCCTGAACAGCGTCAAACCATTCTGGAGTCTGGGCCTTCTTGAACGACTCCAAAACCGCGTGGGATACCTTGGGGTCCACTCTGCGGGATCCCATGGTGTCAATAAGCTCCTCAAGTGCTACCTCATTCCCAGCGGCATTCAGCTTGTTCCATTCCGTCTCACCAACCGCCAGTTTAGCTTGATACCGAATCCCGGCGTCTGGGTTGATCCCGGCATTTATCAGCGTCTGGTTCACCGTGAGCGCATCGGCCACGTCGTCGCCAACGTGAGACATCCGATTCATCAGCTGATGGTGGATGGCGTTGATGTTCCCCTTCATCGCTGTACCACTTACGAGGTAATCCATCGCGTCGTCGTACATGTGATTCGTGTAAAGCTCTTTCCGCTTCCGGCCCTTCACCCACTTGGCTAGTGCCTCAGCATGCTCCTCTTTAGACCCTTGGCTGATGATGTTGATTTCACCACGCTTGGCGATCATTTCGTCGATCTGAGCCAACTTCGCGGGATCTCCACCTGCCACCGCTCGCCCCGCCCGCTCCCACTTGTCGAGCTTGAGCCGAGCCTCTTTCGTGGCCTCCTCAAGGATTTCGCCTTTGCCGTATGTGTCATCAAGGAACTCGCCATACACCGACATGATCGAATCAGCAGATCGCGCGTCCTTCTCAGATAACAGGATGCGGTTGATAGCAAACTCAGGCATGTGGCGGAGCTCGTCCGTTCTGCTCTTCGCACTGGCCGCACTGGTGGGTGTGTTCCGAGGCAACCTGACATCCTTAGTGAGCTTCGACTGCGGGCCATATTTCTCAAACCCTGCATCGTCCACGTTGGCGCGACGGGGGGCATACCCACGGCGTTCTATGTCGATCATCCCCATATTGCCGCCCATTTCGGCAAGATCAGACTGGAGGTTATCGAAGCTAGAGACCGCTTCCTCAGCTATGTCTTGCACCCTTTGGCTGATCTTAGAGGCGGCACTCGTCTTAGGCAGGAACTCCTTGAACGCCCTGTTGATGTCGAGTTCTGGGTTCTCTAAGCGGAATCTTGCGATCTTGCCGGCAACTGTCCTCGTTACGCTACGCAGCCCCATCGCCGCCTCATTAGACCCGTACTCGTGAACTTGCTTAAGCTCGTGCTTGGCGTCTCCGGCGGTAAAATGGGGCTGGTTGATATGCCGCTGCTTACCCTTGGCTGGGTTGGCTACATGCAGGCGTATTTCGTCAACGTCAAACCCCATCACTGTTGCCTGTGTACCATCCACGGTTTCCACGATGTCGCCAATTGAGTGGCCGTCAGGGCTCATTAAGCCATTGCCAGCGCCGAGTTCCCTCAGCACATCGTCGTGAAGTTCACCCTCAAACTCCCGTGATAGCCCGCGGATCTTAATAGCCGCATGCCGAGCGCCAGGAGTCAGATCTAACGCTTCCCCAGACACCCCTCGAGCAAGACCCTGCGCTGCCTCTCCCCTGCGATTACCCGCCCTGTCATCAAAGAGCATGCCCATTCCACGGGACATTCGCCCGATCACCGGCAGTTTCCCAGTGAGCTGGCCCGGAACATCCATCAAGCTGGCGAATCCCTGGTTTTGAGCCTGAGAGAGAAATGGCGCCGATCCGCCGCCGATTGGTGTTGTCAGGGAGGGACCATGGCCAAGAGGCATGTCAAGGAACTTGTTAGCCTCCCCTTTATCCAGTGACACCATCGCGTCCCAGACGTTAGGGTCTACGCTCTCCCGCAGCTGATTGCGAGTGAAATCATCCCCGTGCTCCCATAGGTCTCGGACTGAGGTTTTAGCCATGGCCGCCCGCTTGCCTCGACCCCACGATGGCATTAGCTTCTGCAGGCCAGTTAAGCTCTCGCCACCGATCTTCCCAGCGGACTTAGCTGCTTGCGCCTTGAGGGCGTGGCGGGCGCCTAGACCAGCCTTCTCCGCCGCTTTACCCATCAGCGACAGGGCCTTTGTCCCGCCGAGCGATAAATACGACAGTGGATCGGTCACAATCTCGGTTGCGATCCCGCCTATGAAGTTGGACCAATTATCCTCTGGGCCAGCCCAGCCCAACTGCCGGTTGATATCACGCCCCTCAACTCGGTTCTCGGGCGAAAATGGAGTTAGCCACTGATCGAACGGATTATGCCACTTTCCAGTTAACCCAGACATAATCAGGTCATTACCTGAAGTCCTAGCAAGGTCGAGGGTGTTGCCCACCGCAGCGATCGGCGTGAGAGCCATGTTGAGCCCGCGCGACATGATCGACTGCCGCTGTGCTGGGTCCATCGTGGGCTGCTGAGACCGCTGGCTGCGAATAGCCGCGGCAACATACGGGTTAAGGGCCATTTACATTCCCCCCCAATCATCGGCGTCTGTGGCAGCTCTGTGGATTGCTCCAGCTCGACCTCTGGACTTGATCCAATCATCGGCGTCGGCTGGGAGCGGGGTGAACTTCGGCGCTAAGTGCGACGAGGCTGCAGCGGCAGCCTTAGATGGCCACTTACCTCCACCGGGAGACCCAAGCCCCCTATACGCCTTTTCGATCTCTTCTGGCGAGGCGTTGGGGAATCGCCAACGCAACCCATCCATGATGACATCAGGCTCAACACCCGCAGCTGACTGAGCCTCGAAGTAGTCACCCAGCGTCTCATTCACCCTTGCTGGGACGAGACCCGTGGGTTCTGGCTCTGAAGGGGCGGCTTTTGGGACTGGAAGGCTATCCCTCCCTTGCTTCAAGCCTTCGGCTTTCTCGAGCATGTCCGCGTCATGTTTGTGCCTGTCGGCTTGCAAGTCCATGGCGGATTGGTGTTTCGCTTCAGCCTCTCCTGTCCTGCGCTCTGCCTCTAGCCTGCCCTGCTCAGTGATCGCGTCTGTGCGGTACTTCTGAGCTTGCATCCGCATGGCGTCTGGAGACGGGAACGCCATCATTGGGTTAATCCCGTTCCGGCGCAGGGCCTGGACCATCTTCTGCATCCGCAGGCGATCCTTACGCTGCTGAGCCTTTGGGGAGAAGTTACCCATAAACGCAGCCTCACGAGCGGCCTTAAGGCGGGCGTGTCGCTCTTGGTATCTCCCTCGCCCGATTGCATTCCAGTCCTTCTTCCCGTCTCCGAAGGGGCTGTCTGCTAGGGCATCAGTCGGAGGGGGGGCATCACTTGGCGACGATGGTTGCGGGAACCCCTGTGAGCCACCACCGAATTCGACTGGAGGCTGCGGTGCCGCTGGGGCACGTTTAGCGGCAATGCTATCCCTGATCTGTTGGGCCTTTGCTTCCAGTTCGGGGCTAACGTCCCACGCTGCGCCGCGGTCTTCTCGTGACACGGGAGCTTCGTTACCGGGGATTTTCAAGACACCACCAGGATGACTCTTGCCGTCATAGCCCTTGCCATCTTTCGGGATCGGTAGCTCCCACCCAGATCGGTAGCGATTCATGCCACGGTTTCGACCCGCTGACGACTCCCAGGGGCCTTGGGGTTCAAGTTTGGCTGACTCATCCATCTGAGCCGCAATATGGGCGCGACGACCCGCAATAAGATCTCGCTTAGCCTGGATCTCTGGCGTCGGCGCTTGGCCGGAGAAGTCGATTGGCTTCTTCTCCAGGCTGGGGCTATTAAAGGCTTCCACCGCCTCTCCGACTGTTCGCCCAGGTTGACCATCAGGCCCGGTGATACGCTGCTCCATAGGGTGAGCTGCCTGCAAATCACCAGCTGTCTGAGAGAATATTTCAGCGTTGGGAGCTTCCCGTGGGATGCCACCAAAGAAGCCGCCGCCTTGCCCCCACTGCTCAGCCTGTCCCTGCCGATGCGGTGGAGGGTTGGCCGTCATTGACACCTCGCCATCCAGACGCGACGGTGGTTGCTGCGGTGCAATCTGCTCAGCGGGAGCTTCCCGTGGGATGCCACCAAAGAAGCCGCCGCCTTGCCCCCACTGCTCAGCCTGTCCCTGCCGATACGGTGGAGGGTTGGCGGTCATTGACACCTCGCCATCCAGACGCGACGGTGGTCTGGCTGGTGCAATTCCCATTGGATCTGGATCCATTTTATTGAAGCGGGAGACAGATTGCGGCCGATACGGTGGAGGGTTGGCCGTCATTGACACCTCGCCATCCAGACGCGACGGTGGTTGCTGCGGTGCAATTCCCATTGGATCTGGATCCATTTTATTGAAGCGGTGGTCAGATTGCGGCCGATACGGTGGAGGGTTGGCCGTCATTGACACCTCGCCATCCAGACGCGACGGTGGTTGCTGCGGTGCAATTCCCGTTGGATCAAATTCCATTTTATTGAAGCGGTGGTCAGATTGCGGCCGATACGGTGGAGGGTTGGCCGTCATTGACACCTCGCCATCCAGACGCGACGGTGGTCTGGCTGGTGCAATTCCCGTTGGATCAAATTCCATTTTATTGAAGCGGTG